>Ga0115851_101369_pt1 | contig 12799 bp, 12 predicted proteins | sample InSIn2gowninarea_FD_83865 | JGI IMG/M metagenome (GOLD analysis project Ga0115851, IMG submission 83865)
AAACATTCTACTGCTATGCATATAAATGAACAAAATAACTCTTTTTCCTTTTTTTCATTTTCTGTGAAAATGTGAATGTTAAGTTCTCTTGGTGAAGTAGCAGGTGGATTAGGGATGATGGTGAATGGTAAGATGGCTTGGGAGCTAAGTAGGGGTCTTATCCTATCTTTCTAGGTGCTTTTTTCACAATTCGGCCTCAAAATGTGCCACTACATGTCAACCTAAAAGATGTCCTAATGCCTCTTACAAGATGTCCTAATGCTCCTACAGGATCCCCTGTATTCCTACAAGATACAACCGAGAGCAGGAGGAGAGATTTGGAAGGTGGTTTTGGGATTAGGGAAGGTGAATGGTGGGAGAAATGAGGCAAGGGAGTGCCTAGGACTCCTTCAGAGCTCAAAAAAAAGCTTGTGAGATGGTTGGATTTGCTCAACAAGATTGGAGAAGTATTCTTATGGAATGATGAATTTGGTGAAGGGACTTAGTGGAAAAAGAGTTATTTTGTTCATTTATATGCATAGCAGTAGAATGTTTGGATGTTTCAAATTGCATGCCTAGGACAGTAGGCTTACACACAAGTTGACTTAACATTATTTTGAAGCAAATCCTCTTAGCAGTTAGTTAGATGAATGGTGTGTTTAAGCATTTGATTTCAGTCTTTTCCTTACTATAGTAGACAAGAGTTCATTTAGAGTAAATTTTCCTTTTTCCTCATTGGTAATCAAGCTTCTTTTGAATCAATAGAAGGCTGGTTTGAGAAACCATAGTGTTCTATCACCAGCTTAGCAGAGACAAAGAGTGGACCCATTGCATCTACTTGTGTATACAACATTGTCACCTCCAAGTTTGTACGAACCCTGGGTTGATAAAGTAAAGTTGGTAGCCTCAGGAGTTGTAGCATTCTTGCTACAATACTGGTGCTCATCACTTTTTGGCATCGTTGCCTAGGACGTGTCTAAATAAGATGTGATTTCTGCTTTCATTCTTCCATTTCTTATCTCTGACATTCTGCTCTTAGCTTCATTTCTGCAAAAGTAATTGTAAGTTAGTTTGCTTTATTTTCCATTCTACAAATAAGATTTCATTCAAGCAGTTAGTTTCCATTCAATTTGTGATTTCAATAATGAAATTAGTCTCAAAGCTTAAAAAACACAAAAGAAAACAAAAACAATTCTTTCATGCCTCATAGGAATAGGGATAACTTAGGAAAATTTCTACCAAATACCCCACCACTTCAAACCGCCAACCTTCCCTCTTCTTAGGTGGTCGTGATTTGGAGGACCCCTTAAGTGAACAACCAAAGATATTTAAAGAGCCTATAGGAGGAGAAGAATAAGGAAAACCTATTCCAACTAACCTAATGGTTGAAAATAGAAATGAAAGAGCAGATACAAAAATAATTGAGGGTGCCTTTCCAATCATAGAAATGAATGGGGATACCAAGATGAGAAACATAAGCCCCTCTGCTCTTCCTCATTTCCATGGCCTAACATCTGAAGATCCAGACACTTTCTTGTTTGACTTTTATGTCATATGCAAAACTTATGATTACACCACTGATGATCAGAAGTTAAAACTATTCCCATCCATTCTCAAGAATGTAGCTCTGTGATGGTTCATGGGTTACGTGGGGATAGCATCACAAGTTGGCTCAGATGTAGCAAGCCTTCAACAACAAGTATTGAGACTACTATAGCTCCAAATACACTAAAGAGGAATTTTTTAGGATGACCTTGGGGCATGATGAATCCCTATAGGATTATGAAGACATATTCCATCTTAGCTACAAAAGGGCCAGGTGCACACTTGACCTTGAGTCACTGAAGCTAGTCCTACTTAGAGGGGTAAGGGAAGATCTCCTGAATACCATAAACCTGCTAGTAGGAGAGGACATCTACCAGCTACCCTATGAAGATGTCAATACTTTCTTTAGGAATCATTCTAGGGTAGTTAGGAAAAAGGGTAGGGGTAGTCAACCAATGGCCAGCCCATCCTCTTCCAACACATCCATCAAAGGTGAAATTGCAAATATGATGGAATATTTCAAGAGTGAAATGTTGCAAACCCTTGCCCTACAAATGGACACTTTGCACATCAAGAGAAACCAAGAGGAAGCAGAGAGAGCATTAGCCAACTTTTTCCCTAGATGCACAAGGAGGCACCCTAGGAATGAATGTCCATTAAATCTGAATGAAATCTACTCGATTTGTGAATAAAACCACACCACAAACAAGTGCCCTTCTCTACCTATACTAAAAGATGTGTATCATGGAACTGAAGGGGTGACTGAACAACTCTACTGCATAAATCAAAGGAGACCTCATGGGCCGCAGCCGTACCAGCAGGGCATGCAAGGGTCATCCCATACATATTACAACCCTAACTAGAACACATCCATTCCCTCTTGGGGCCCCCCTACTCATCCCTCCTGGTCTACACCTCCTCATTGGTATTTTTCACCTCAGTACCATTCCCAGCCAACCATCCAGTCATTTCAGCCATATATTCTGCCACAACCTTAGTTGAATGCACCACCCCAGGGGTGGAGGCCCCCATACAACAATGCTCCAGCTTTATTTCCTTCACCACCTACTCAACCACATCTTTTACGCCATGCTCCACCTAAACAACCTTAGATGCCTGCCCAACCAAATTCAAACCCAAACAATAGATAGGCACAACAAGTGTACACTGGAGAAACATCCTACCCTGCTTATGCTGTGGAGATTCAAGAAATCAACCTGAGATCTGAGAGAGTACTCCCAAACAACCAACCTCCACCTCCACCTAGGGAGAGTGACGGGGAAAGGGAGGAAAGAATTCCTAGAGTGAATCCACCACCCTTTCCTGAATGATTAACTCATCCAGTCCAACCTACCCTAGAAGAGAATGAACTTCTAGCTAAATTGAAAAACCTATGTGTCAAAATTCCACTTCTTCAAGCCATCAAGGATGTACCTATCTACAAAAATTTGATTAAAGAGAAGTTTTTCAAACATCCATGGATGTGAAAAAGAGACACCCCTACCATTAATTTCATTGGACAGCTCTCTGACTTAATGCTGGGGTAGGAAATTTTCCCAAAGTATTTGGACCCTAGAAGCCCTGTAGTAGATGTGCACATCAATGGCACCATTGTCTCACACACTTTGATTGATCTTGGGGATGCCATTAATGTAATGACTAAGGACACCATGCTCAAGCTCAATCTCCAGGGTTCATTAAGAAAGAACACAATAGTCTTACAACTTGCAAATAGTTCCACAGTGACACCTGAGGTGATTATTGAGGATGTGATGGTCTTCATTGACACTTGGGAGTACCTTGCAAGCTTCCTAGTTCTCTAGCCTAAGGCCAAGCTTACCGTTTATCTTCTCATACTCGAGAGGCCTTGGTTAGCCACTGTCGATGCCCACATCATCTGTAGGGCTAGAAATATGACTATCAAAAATGGGCATCTATCCAAGCAGTTAGTCTTGTACCCTCCTTCTCAACCATCTCTAGAACATGACTTACCTTTATGGCTAGAAGACGAGGAATAAGGTAAGTCTACTCAGCCCAAATCTATACCTTAGAAACATCCATGGGAGAAGGACAATTGGATGAAGATGATTTGATTGAACACATACTCCAAATTCCAACTCCCAGCACCTTGTCCTTAGAGGAAGTAGTAAAGGAAACCAAGAGAAACCATCATATTGATCTATGCTTAGCTTATTCAAACCCTACCCATGTAAAAACCATAGAATTTAGCCCTGAAAGAACTTTGAAAATTAACCCCTCTCTTTCTGTACACCAAGAAAAGTTGTGCAACATGCTAAAGGAACATCTGGATGCCTTTGCTTGGAATTCAAAGGAAATGAAGGGAGTCCATCCCTCGGTGTGTACTCACCACATTTATATCAGAGAAGGTTGCAAACTATTCTAACAAATCTAAAGGAGAATGAATCCAGCCCTCAAGTATATAGTCAAAGAAGAACTGCAAAAGCCGCTAGATGCAGGATTCATTTACCCTTTCTCGGTTAGTGAGTGGGTTTCTCCTTTGGTGTTGGTTCCAAACAAAAATGGGAAGTGGAGGTTTTGTGTTGATTACAGAGATTTTAACAAAGAAACAAATAAGGACCATTTCCCTCTACATTTCATTGACCAAGTGCTAGATAGCCTGGGAGGGAAGAAGTTTTTCTCTTTCTTAAATAGGTTGAACAGGTACAATCAAATCTAGATCAACCCAGAAGACTAGGATAAAACTATCTTCACCTACCCTTGGGGTACTTTCACTTATAGGGTCCTTCCTTTTGGCCTATGCAATGCCCCTATCACTTTCCAGATGGCAATCCAGAGTATCTTTGTCGAGCTAGTCCATGATGCAGTAGAAATTTATATGGATGATTTTACACCCTAAGGGTGTGATTTCCAAGAGGATCTATCCAATTTGGGTAAGGTGCTGAACAAATGCATTGAAATGAACTTGTCCCTTAGTCCCGAAAAATGTGAGTTATTGATGACTGCAGGGATTGTTCTAGGTCATTCAATATCCCAAAAAGGATTGTAGGTGGACCCAAATAAAATAACCATCATCCAAAGGGTCCCACCTATGCAAAAACAGAGGGATGTCAGAATTTTTCTAGGTTTAGCTAGATACTATCGGAGATTTATAAAAGACTTCAGGTCTGGAAAACAAGAGACACTAGGTCTGCCTCATCCAAAGGAAAAGGTCCCCTATAGGAGACATAGAAGGACCTACGTGAAGCAGAAGCCATCCTATAGGAAACTCTGCTAAACCTACAGGAAACTTAGAAAATGGACCAAGAAGGGATCATGCAGCAAGAAATAAAGATGGAGGATCCAAAACTCAGGGAACCTAGTCCTCAACCCAACCTTGACTCTTACTACAGGTTCCTTGAAGTTCTTCTCTTTGCTCTTGCCTTCAACCCTTCATGATAGATCTTGCTTCTACTTCATATTCATTCTCCAAAGGAGTTGGTTACAGTATTATAATCTTCCATGTCATCTTGAACTCCATACATTTGTCATAATCCAGTGTTCCTTTGTCTCTTTTTTTATGGTCTCTTTGTGCTTCACCTACATAAGCATTTTGCAACATTCCCTTGATGTCCTCCTTGAGAATCATCTTGCTATGTAAAGAGAATAACACTTGTAAATCAATTTCACTCATGATAAGACAACATCATTCCTGAAATCACCTAGTCTACCTTGTTTCTCATACAACATAATGACTTAGGTGGGATGGTACACAGGCATTGAGGAACGAGGCCTTCTTTAGTGTTGTGTGCAGGAGAAGGAGGCAAGAGATGAGGGACTAAGCATTGTGACTGCATAATGTGCAGTGACTTAGGGAGAGGTGGTCCAAGGATTGTGTAGTGGGCAAGTCTAGGAATTAGGGTGCCATGAATGAGCACTGTGACTACACAGTGCACAATGGTTGAGGGAGAGGATCAAGGGACTATGCAGTTGAGCACTAAAAGGGTCTAGAATAGGCTCTACTATCCACTATGATTGCATAGTGCATAGGGAAAAGAAGTTCTCATCAAAATTGTGCATTGGGCAAGAGTAACTAGCAAGATTGAGTGACTAAGCACTTTAGTTGATCAATGTGCAGTTGAGGAAGACTGTCTTCTAACATTGCATAGTGTGCAGTTCCAGGATGTATAGGCATCATCATTGTGGATTAGGACTGCACACTACACAGTTGCTGCCGGTTGAATATTGGCCATTGATTGACCAAGTTGTGAGGACAATGAAAACTCTGAAAATGACTAAGTGTGAGATCAGTGATACAAGAAGGTGAGAGTAAAAGCATGTAACAAGAATTGAACATGATCACACATTCATAAACAATAGACCACATAACAAGGAGACACATAGTACCCAAAATCAACTTGTATTCATTGAAACAACAATAAAGTGACACTTACCTCGAAGTGCAACACTTAAGATATACCTTTACTACACAAATGTCAACTGCAAAGAGAAAGTGCACAATACCTTGGGAATGAGTCCAGAGCATGTCCCTAGCTAGATAAGACCTACTGCTGTAAGAGAATATGCTAAAATTACCTCTTAAAGGTCTGCCAAAACTTCCTTTCACAAAGAATGACAATTTCCCTAACAAAAGATGATACTTTTGATTCCTTTAGAAAGGGACTTGAAAACTTAGAGAACAAGTACTAGATCACTTTAACAACTAAAATTGACAATTCACATGGTCGAAGGAAGGCTCCAAAATTTGAATGTAAGCCAAATTTTGGAGAGTGTTGTAGCAGCGAAAACACAACCAAGGTTTGATATGTTGCATGAATAGGTCTACTTAAACAAGGTGATAGAACAATGAAACCTTATCTTTGAAACTCTAATGCTTAAACAAAATCAAACAAATGAATCCCCATAGTCCTATTATAAGATGACAATACTACCACAAAAAATGTGCCAACGAAGCCCAACACTTGATTATGATGAAACCCTTACTTCTACAAGTAATACAACTTTAGTCCAATAGATCGCTTTGTTAACCAAAGAAAATTTTTTAGAAATAGGTCTTTGACTTCTAAAATTTTTGCTAATTTTTTTTGTCTCTTTATAAGAAGGATACAAAAATGATCATATAAACAATGATAAGTACAAATCATGTAGCATGATCCAAATAGTAAAGCCTCCCAATTACAAAGTATGGTTACACTCGATAAGTTATAAAAATTTGGCCAAATAAGGTGTAATGAGAAAACCCCAAGATCTTTCTAAAATTCTGCTCAAGGATTTACTCAAAAGGTTTATTAAGAAAATAGTCTTTGGCTTGACCACAATGTATATCTATGCAAGATTGAAAAGGTTGCTTAATTATAGTGCTAACATACCTTAGTCACATCAATTAGGTTGGCTTGATTGGTTCTATAGTGATATATATACAAGAGACCAAGTCTATTCAACATTAATATGATGTCAACTAGTCATTAAATTAGACAAGATAGACACTTACAACAACCTGTATATGTTACAGGTGGTAGGCCGAGACGTCTCACAAGCTCATGGGTCAAGGCAAGAACAAGACTGAGACCGTAGACGTATGAATCAATTCTTATGCCCTAGTCATTCAATAGGCTTCGTATTGCAGTCAAACTTTTTTATGATCCTTACATCATGTCTGTCACAGAAACTTGCTTACCTGGGCCGAGACTTGTATTGATTTTAGCGGATATGGAATTGGCACAAATTGTTTTATGACATTGAAATCATTTTGCTCAGAATTAGTCCTTGATATACTATAATGGAAGGGTCGGAATGGCCTTGTTGGTCCAAACAAACCTTTGTTGGTCCTTAATTTAAACCTTCAATGAGCCGCAAGTCCCATAAGAGCTTTGAAGATCATGCAAAAAATTTCTACAGTACTTCCCATGGGTACACTAGATCAGAGAGACACATTTAAAGGATGTACATTAGGGAAATACATCAAAGCTTCCTTTCATGATAAATACATTTGAGCACAAGAAATCCTTGATCGAGTTCACTCATATGTGTGTGGACCTTTCTCAACAACATCCACAACCAAGCACAGGTATTATGTAATATTTGTTGATGATTTTTCTCGTAAGTGTTGGATTTTTGTCATGCAGAAGAAAGATCATACATTCGACAATTTTGTGAATTTAAAGCACTTGCTAAGAAAGATATTGGCAGGAACGTTAAAGCTCTCAGAAGTGATAATAGTGGAGAATGTGTGTCGAATGAATTCAAGAACTTCTGTGCAACATAAGGCATTCAATAGGAATTGATAGAACCTTATAACCCATAGCAGAATGGGGTGGCTGAAAGGAAGAACATAAGTATTGTGGGAGTGACATGGAAAATGCTACATGATTAGGGCCCACTATTTCACTTGAGGGCTAAAGCATGCAACAAAACTTTTTATTTTGTAGAACAGAAGCCCTCATTGAATTCTTAGGATGAGTAAACTAGAAGAAGCTTTTTCAAGTAAGAAACTAGATGTGGCACCTTCAAGATATTTATTTCATTAGCCTACTATCATGTTACCAAGGATGCACAGAAAAATCTAGAGCTAACTGCTGAGTTGGGCATATTTATGGGGTACACTGATACACCTCACAACTATCGGGTGTACCTACCATCCAACAGGATGAAAGTGGTCATAGAGATGTGAATTTTGATGAAGAGAAGGCCATGATATGTTCCCTTTAGAGGGAACTTTAGCTACATGCATTTGAGGAGATTTTATATCCAAAGGAGGAACCTCAGGATGATGTGGAGTAGCCACATGTAGAGGAGCAGAAAGTGGAATCACCCACTCATGCAGAGACTTCCAGAGATGGGAGAAAGTACACCAGAGAGGCTGACAGGTTATTGCATGATGCTAGATAGAATGTGGGAGCACCCACATCACAATGAGAAGAGGACATCACGAGAGAAATGCATTGGCTACATGGCTCTGATCAGCTAGAGTGTAGAGATTGAGCCATCCTCATTCGAGGAATCAATGCAGAAACCAGTGTGGGTTGATGCCATGGTTGAGGAGTATGACTCCATTATCAAAAACAATGTTTGGAAGGTGATCCCAAGACCAGCAAAAAGATCAGTGGTCAGTTCCACATGGATTCACAAGGTAAAGTAAGTAGCATAAGGGAGTGTGGAGAAACACAAGGCCAAATTTCTGGCCAGAGGGTTCTCTCAAGTAGAGTTAATTGATTACGATGAGACTTTTGCTCCTGTAGCAAGGTACTAATCAATCAAATCTATTTTATCATTGTTAGTGCACATGGGATGGAAGATACATCATATGGATGTAAAGACATCATTCCTCAATAGCATGATTGAGGAAGAGGTGTATATTGAGCAACTGCAAGGTTTTGAGACCTTCAACATAGAGTCGCATTTGTGTAGACTTAAGTTAGTGTTGTATGGACTGAAACAAGCACCCCGTGCTTGGTGCACCAGGATTGAAAGTTATTTCACCAGTTTGGGCTGAATCACCAAAACTGAAGCAAATGTGAACCTTTACCATATTGTGGTTGAAGGTAAATTGTTGATTATAATATTATATGTTGATAATTTGATTCTGGCAAGTGATGAGAAGTTGATTAAGTCTTGCAAAGAGTATCTTGCAAGAGAGTTTGAGATGAAGGACCTCAGGCTCATTCATACTTTATAGGTATGGAAGTACGGCAAGGAGAGAAGGCACTATTTTTCTCTCATGGAAAGTATGCTAATGAGATGTTGAAGAAGTTCCACATGGAGAGCAGAAAACCCATGGACACTCCTCTAGCTGCTAACTGGAGGAAGGAGGATGACACTTCATGTGAATTAGTGGAGGATACTATTTATAGACAACTTGTGGGTTCACTTATGTACTTGGGGTCACGTAAGTCCACTAATAAGTGTAAGTCAACATGAGTTCATGCTTGACCAAAGGATCGACGTCGAGCTAGTCGGGTGGGAAATGTGAGTGAGAGATCGGGCTAGTCGAGCCTGATGGCATAGTTGGGTGGGACCGCAAGTCGAGGCCAAGTACGAGCTGGTTTTGTATGGTGGTTGGCAGTTCGAGGGTTGGGGCTCTGATCTTAACCGCGTTCGTATTTTCTCCCAAGTAAGCTAACTCTTGACTACATAAGAGAATGCACCCATACACATGGATTCATCCATGGTGGAAAAATGGCCACATGAGTGCCACATTGGAGACTACATGTGTGTCACATGGTGGCCACTTATGATGTGGAAAGATCTTTTGGGCTTGTCTTGAATGGCCTTATCTCTTGATCCATAAGTGAATTCAAGGTAAAATTTATATCTTTGGAAAGGTCTCGACAAGACAAATGTAGAAATTTCATCCATTTTATCTTTGAGGAAATTGAGAAAGATTGAAAAATTAAAACCTCCTCTGCGTAATTGTACCTTGGAGGTTGGTTCCACATAGTAATTGCCTCCTAATCTTTGTTGTGGGCTGGAATAAGAGGGGGGTGTATTGCATTAAGAAACTAAAAAGGGAAGATGATATTAAGTTTGTCTCAATTTGAACCAAGTGGGACAATGTTAAAATTATTTCTTATTAATGTTAGGAATGTTTCTTATTGTAGCCCAAATTACCACAAACCCATATATGTGGTTGTGTAACTTCCCATGGAGTGTTGATTATGACCAGTAAAAAACACCCCATTTAATTCTGATTTAATTAACGATCATTGATGGAAAGATCATTATAAAGACTAGTGGATTAGAAGGATCCTTGGTTTACCAAGAAAGAAATTGCATGTGACTCCAACCTTTGGCACATTAAGTCTTGGATAGATTAGAATATCTCTCTATTGGGTTCTTAAGGATTTTCTACATCAAATCTAATCACCATGGCCAGAGGTACATGCCATTTTATTCTACTTAAATTTTAAGTTTACATGGCAAAGATGGAAAGTGGAATCAAAATCATGGGTTTTTGGTTTATTTTGCTAAGATAAAGCTTGACTGTAGAAAATAGGAATGATCATGGAGTATTGTTTCACTTCAGGTACCATACGTCCCAATGTTATACTTCCCTTATGCAGGTTGAGTATTGGGAGTGGATGCATCCCTTGTTAGAACCTCTGAAATGTTGTATTCACTCCATGGTATGAAAATTATTCCTTGGATTGTATAGCATAGAATTAAAAGCATTTATTAGTAACTTGGTTGTTGGAATAACATATATTATTTGGTGTGGCTTTGACAATGTTTTATTGTTATTACTAGTAATTGGTTGTAAGGCAACTATGATATACATCCACACACATTGTATTTTATAGAGAGTGTGTTTTGGATATTGTATAAAAGCTATAACCATATATTAGGACAACTTTTTTAGTTTTTATTTATATTATATATTTTACCCATCCTAATTGTAATTATTTGCAATTATTTGAATGTTATATTTTGTCAAAGAGAAATTTGAATGAAGGTATGAGGACAATGTGAATGTAGATATAGGCATGTGAATAGTGTTAGAGATCAAATATAAATATAAATATACATATCATAGACAATTGTTTGTTATCATTAATAGTTGTCTTGACATTATAACCTCAACAAACAAAAGCATTTAATATGTTTGCTAAAGAATAGTGAGAAAAAAAAGGTTTGTATTCAAATTCACTAAAAACATACATTGTGATCAATTTTGAATAGGGATTTACATATAATAAGTTCTACTTTCATAAAGGAAATGTGTCATAAATCTCATGTTTTTTAATCAATTACCAAGAAATCAACTTGAAAAAAATTGCCAAAAATCAAACTATGTTCTATTCTATTACATCATTCACTATGAGTAATGACATGGACTTTGAAAGGTTGGAATAGCTTCGAATTGTGATAATATCTTGAAAAGTTACGAAACATTTCCTCTTGCTTTGAGCCTTTAAAATGTATATATAGAAAAACAAACATTATTTAAGATTAGGTAAATAGTTTTAATGATCTAAAGAGTCATACAATTTGTATAATAAATTAATACATATACCTTATTATTATTTATATATGATATAAATTTCATAATATTTTATTAAATTTATAAATTATATTTTGTTTTACCATTAACAATATATTTTTTAGGTAAATATTCATGATTAGAAATAACCAGAATTCATATTAATCCATGCATCAAATTCATAAGAAATCTTTCTCAAATTTTGCTCTTTTAAAAATATATATAAAATAATTTTCCCTCTAATAAAAAAATTAATATTTCGATAAACTTAATTCTTCCTAATATTTTAGGATTCTAAAATTAAAATCAATAAACAAACAAATCTTTAAATTTACATAATATACCATGTTTTTGTCAAAATAGCCCAAAACATATATTTTCACCTCAACAAACACTGCTTAAACAAGTCCATATAAAATTTAAATATAAATGTACTTAAAAATGAAAAATAAAACTTTCACCCCCATAAACTTTTCACACAACAATAACATTCGTTTGATCCAAAGCAAATTTATAAAAGCAAAAGGAAAATATACCAAAAAGCTAGATATTATATTTACGAGATTGAAATACTAGGATAGAGGTACAGCAAGAAACACGCAAGGGAATCAATTTTGGCACCAATTCCAGAGCGAATCAAGAGCAGAAAGTAGAAAAGCTGCATAAAACTTTGAATCGATTCTTTTCTTTATGGAAAGCAAGAGAACAAATATCTGAAAGTGTAAAACCCTAACCTCATTTCCTGTGTTATTTGTCATAATATTAACGTAAAAGCGGCCCCATCAACCCATTTTACACGTATATAAATACATGCGATTGAGCAGTAGCAGCACAGGAAAGGAGAGCAGAAAGATCAGTTCAGTAAGCTCTCACTACTACCCCTAGCCCTAGCCGTAGCCCTCTTATTTTGACCTAAAACTTGATCAATATTTCATGTATTTTCTTCATTAGGTATGGTACTGAAAATTGTTTGGATTGTGTTGTGAATCAGAATTTTTGGTGCAGTGGGAGAAGAAATGGCTGCTGCAAACAAACGTCAGCCCCCTCCTGGATACCCAACTGGAGGAAATGCAGAGGAGGAAGCTTCTCGAGTTGATAATAATAACAGCGATGAGAATGAAACCGATCGGGGCATAAGCGCACGCTTCATGGTTGGTCGCCCTAAGCCTCGGTCACATGAACGTTACCCTGGCCCTGGCCTTGTCCCTTTTGATGATTACGTTCCTCCACCGCCGCCTCGAGGACCACACCGTGCGCCGGGCTATGATTATCCTCCTCCTCATGGTAAGTAGCATTGTCTTTTGGTCACTCATCCATTCT
>Ga0115851_101370_pt1 | contig 12798 bp, 8 predicted proteins | sample InSIn2gowninarea_FD_83865 | JGI IMG/M metagenome (GOLD analysis project Ga0115851, IMG submission 83865)
ATTTGAGAGGGGCAATAAGTAAACCCTAACCTTTAGGTGCTCGACCATTTTTTGACTTATTTGAGGGGCAAATAAGTAAATTGAAGAGGACCTTTAGGTGCTCGACTGATAAGGCCGCCATCGAGAGGAGAGGAGAGGAGAATGAAGTGTTTTGTCTAGCTATGCTTTCCAACCTGAGACTCAAACCGAATCGCCGTTATATTACGTATATAATTCATGACCGGAAGATCTCGCCCGCTGCACCTCTGCCTACTAATACCATACCAACAATGCCGTCCTGTATGCGCTCTCCCCTTAACAGCCTTGGTGCCCGCCGCAGTCCTTCACATGCCCACGATCTCGACCACATGCAAGTGAACCCGAAAGCATCTAATATTAGGATAGGTGCTCTTAAGGGGAACCAATCGACTCGGTGCTCGTCACTTCATATATTTATACGGTCAGGACATGGGGTTACAAGGAAGGAGATTCACTAAGATCTGAGCGGGTAATTACATAAATAGTTAAGATTTTTCCCATCTTTTTTTCCGGCCGATAATGAATATCTTTCCAGCTAGTCATGCGGTCTCAAGGTCTCACGGTCTCAAGGTCTAAAGAAAGGTATCACTCACGGTCTCAATATGGATAATCTGTTAATGGCCCACCCATATTTACTTTTCACGCTTCAGAGTTATCAGAGTTAATAGCCCTAGTTCATCTGGCTAGAATCAATGCCATCAAGTTTTCAATATTTCCTGATGCCCAAGTATGTATTTCCCCCACTGTATTTCCCCTTGACCGATAACCCCCCCAGCTTCCTTATCTTCTGCTTTCCCGGCCGGCCCACTTATAATCAATCTATTTTCTGCTAGTCATAGTTAGTGGGTAACTCTATGAATGGAAGTACAACTTCGCTTTCCTTCCATCCATTAATGACAGAACCAATGAAGATAGCTCCCTTTCTTGGTCTTCCTTGCTATGACTGATTGATTGAGGGTGTTGAGTGATGATGGGTGAGCGTCTCGATGGGAAGTGGCATGTATGTCTCAATCATTCCATTTCAATAATCACTAAGTGGGTAAGTTTCTGTATTAGCAAGTGAGTGAGGGGAAATACAGTGGGGGAAATACATACTTGGGGAAGTGGGTGCATAAGAGTGTTGGTGCGTAAGAGTATGGGTGCATAAGTAAGAGAGGGAAGAAGGTAAGTAAGAATGCTTTAGGAAGGTGTTATGACAGGAAGGTAGAGTGATTGACCCTGGCTGGAACTATTGAAATTGGAAGTATTGACGGAGGCTGAAGGAACTATTTCTGATTCAATTTCATGGAGATTATTAGATCAATTAGGCATGTACTGGCCTTTGCTAACCAAGATCCTAACCAAGGTTTGTTAGACCAAGGTTGTATGTCCTTCCTGTACGGTGACCATCGAGGAGGGTTTATTCACTTGTTGGATATGTCATTCTGTAAGCTCTGTCGTGCCTAGATGTAACCAAGTCCTACTAGTAGATTCATACCTTCGTAAGCCAGATCCTGACCTTAGTGATCGTGGTCGTGCTTCTGTCTTTCGAGATTGAGTAGTTTATCCATCCGTAGCAAAGATAGGTGCGGATTCAGTTGCTTAGCTAGAGGCACAGGCAGAACCAAAAGCAGCTAAGGCAGCAGGATCAAAGCAAGCAGATCCGAATAATCCTAGTGTAGAGCTTTCAGTTGGAGATCGAGCAGAGCTAGCTGTGGCAAATCCAATTTATCGAGTTCCGCCCGCAGTCGAAGGGGACCTAGTTTCCCCCGCAAATGCCAAGGTTCGATATTTAGTTTGCCCGGTTCCGGATCAATGGATTCAACCAAGTCAAATGCACCCGCCTTTTGAACCTCATACCTCCGCTACTAGGTGGTCAACTTCTTATGGATTCGGAACTAGCTCTGCCGCTGGTTAATCTGTAGTGGGTTCTTATTTTTTACTATGGTCCAGGTGGGACCTCGCTTTGGGTATTGTCCCGCAACTCCCCGAGTAACGAATGTGAGGACTGGAATGTGCATCATCTAGGATATAGGCCGGTAGCACGCTTATTAATGGTAGGACACCCGTTTTCCATTATAATGGGAATGGTATGCAAGAGTGACCTATAGTGTTATAGTCTCCGTGTAAGCATGTTGTCTTTTTGGCTGGGGAAGGTTGCAGGTAAAGATCCGATTCCAGGCGCAGATGCAAAGGCTACAGAGGCAGAGTCACTACCACTAACATAAGCATCCGGGTCAGCATCGGAGCAAGCATCCGTTTCAGTTCGATAGCTAGTAGAATATATGAACATGCCTTAGCGGACCTTAGACCTGACTTAACCCCTTAATCTGTGAAATGCCTTAGCGAACCTTAGACCTACCTTCGAGCCACATTACCTCTCGGACTTCATTACACTGTTCAGTGCAATAAATCTTCCCCTCAATTTATGATTCAATTGAAGTGCCCAGTTCCGTAGGAGACTATTGGTTCTATAACGGGAAGTGGTTCTATAACGGGAAGGAGTGCTAGACGAAGTGGTGTATAAGCTGGTTCAACTACGGAATCTATCGCTTAACCAACCGGCTGCGTAATCTATTTATGGTTTACCGACAGCTTAATCGAATGCTGCTGGATCTACTGACTCAACATATAGATGTATCAGAATGAAGTGAAGTAGTGCCATCAAGCTATGCCACCTTTTATGTTGCCTATGCTTTTTGCTCTTATGGCTTTCCCACCGCCGTTGGTGGTGCTGCTTAGACTCGATCCGTTACTAAGAACTAATAAACTGGTGGTGAATTTGCTGCTTCATAAGAATCAACCGCTGCTGTTGGCTTGATCTGGGTATCGCTCTAGAAAGTCAAAAGCTGGATCTCGATCTCTAGTACTAAAGTGCTTTACTGGCGGCTTGGGTTTTTCAAATTCCCTAGTCCCATTTTCTCTGGAGCCTTCCTTCCCCTATGGTCTCTCCTGGTTCAGAAACCCTAGCCCCAATCCTAGGGGTTTGGTGCTCTATTTTGTCCTCCCTCCAGCCGCGTCCATACCCATGCTTCCCACAAGCCAACTCTAAGCTTCGGTGATGCGCTTCTTTATGAAAAAAAAACACTAGAAATCCCATCCTTTCTTAACTCTTAGTTTTCTTTCTTCTCTAAAACCCTTCCTTCTATTGCTTCGCGAAAAGTTGGGGTAATTGACCAGAGATGAACCAACAAAGAGAAAAAGGTTCTTTCTTGGAGTACTCGACCTTTATCTAACTTGACCTTTCACTTTTGGCTCTTGAAAATCGCTACACCTACCCGCCTTGCTCTTACGGTGAGAAGGCAACCAACCTTCATTGGGCCAACAGGTTCATTAGTATGGGATTTCCTTCACTTCTCCTCATTAGTCTGTCTAATCATAAAATCTAAGTAGTAAGCTTTTTTGTTTTGTTTTTTACTTGGTCAATTTCACATTTATTCATGAGTGAATGGTGTTTTAATGGCGAGGAGATGGTGCTTCATGGTCGTAAGCGTGTCGATAGCGCTTTTCCTTTCGTGGGGAAGTAGTAAACTGTAATGTTAAGTGTTTTTATTGCCTTTCTCAATCCAAATATCCAGTAGTGGCTAGTCTTTTATGACTGGAGTGCCCCCAAGGGTAACCCAGTCTGTATCCTCTTTGGTGATGAGGCTTTGCTAAGGAAAGAAAGAAGATAGACCAACTGAATCCCGTAGGCCTAGTTTCGGAGAGCTCCGCGAGGCCTCCTTTACCAGTTCAATCAATAAACCACTAGATAAGGCTTTGCTCTCCTATCTGGTAGGTCAGGCTGCGCCCTCCTCTACCAGTTAGTAAGGCTTCGCCCTGGTAGGTTAGGCTTCGTCCTCCTTGCCTGGTTATACAGAGACTGGCGCCTTCGTTCCGCAGCCTTGAGCAATATATAAAACCCCAACTGGCCTTCCTTTTCTTGCCTGGAGATAGACTTATTTCGGCATTCCTTGCCCGGCCCGGGGATAGACTTATTTCGGCATTCCTATAGAATTTGATTGGCCTTCCTGCTATAATTAGAAGAGATGGCCTTCGTCCCTAGTTCGAGAGAATGGAAACTGGCCTTTCTAGAGTTAGAAGAGCTGGCCTTCCTAGAGAGGGATAATTTTGAAATATACGGCCACGATATTTTCTTTAGGCCAAGGAAATAAGTCAAATTATAAGCGTTAGCGTCCTGCCGTCTAGCTAATAATGGCAGTCAGCTTACGATCCAAGTACGAATGATGGTAGTCAGCTATGATGTTAGGCCAGGCTCCTCACTCAGGCGAGAAAGAAAAGAAGGTAGGCAGTTAAGGCTCCTCACTAACGCTCTTAGGCAGGAGAAAAAGAAAAGCAGTTAGGCAAGCACTCACCCACGCTATTAGGTTGGTTCGTTAAACCGATTCATTTTCATTAGGCCAATCAAAATATCCAATAGTCATAACATGAAGCCAGCCAGGAGTTTTTAGGTCCTTTCTTTAGCTTTCGACTATATTGATTTATTTGAAAATTCCTATAGAGAGAATTCGAGAATCAATATCAGTTGTTGCACGCGCTTTACGGTCCACCACTGCAAAAGATACATCGTTATTAGAAAGAGATTCACTTCTCCCCTAGTCTCCCCAGAGAGTACTTCCACCGTACAATTTACGCTTGGAAGTAGAAAAAACTACAGTGAAAATGTTTTTTAGTATGTTATGATTGTCAAGGTCAAAGGCACGTAGAGAGAGAATTCACTGGGCTTAGTCACTGAGAAAATCTATATAGACTCGTTTCGCTCTGCTTATGCTCCTGTATTAGGATGGAACCAATTCCCAAGGTGCAACTATCGTTTGGATCCTACGGGCGTTTCACCACCTCTTTAGTGCAATGTCCCGCACTGAGCTCGTTTTGGCATCTTAGCGTGTGTTATGCCATAAACCAGGTTGATGCGCTTTTGATTGTCTTAGATGATCACTGAGCGGGGTGTGCTTGTGTTTACCGATTCTTCCCATAGCAGATCCCGTCAAAAACCTGTAGATAATAGTGGCGAGGCTTGGTACCGAAGTGGGAAATGACTCTGCATGAACATAGGTAACATGTGGGTAGGCAGTGTTTATGCTATGCAAGGGGTAAACTATCCTATGCACGGGGTAAACTATCCTTGCCCCCGGAGGGACAAGCGGCTTCGCACCTATGAAAGTGGTAATTTCTCCCCCGCTTGGCTCTAAAAGTGGGATAGGCTCGCCTGAGAATGACGACAGTGGGGTGGAGAGTGAAAAACATTTCTTTCTCCATTAGCAGTTGAACCACTAGCTAGAGAGGTTATAAAGTAGCATATCCAGTTTATAAGTAACAAAAAAGGCTATCTAAAACATATAAGGTGGCAGGCAGGTTACATCTCAACATAAGCAGCGGAGGCAGGTCTAATTTGGGCATAAAGCAGCAGAAAGCAGTTGACAACATAGAGGTGGATAAAAGTGGGTTTTGGAGATCCAATGTTCAAATTGGAATAACCTCTCTCAATCCCTAATGGGACTCCAAAGACGTCTAGAGATGGTTATATCGCATGCTATATTCGGATTTATTCCTAATCGAGAAAACGTGCAATTCTAATTAGACAGACAGAGTGCTTTAGGGCTTTACAGCCTAAAGAAGAATTCAAGCACAATGCACCGATACAGAAGCACACACATCTTACAAATAGCCACATAGATCACAGCCATTTCTTTATTTACATTCAAAGTACAAACATGACCTTACATACAGGAGTCCAATCCCTATTACAGATGCCATACTATTACATTAACATCCTTCAAGAATCAGAAGGTATTCACTTATCTGGAATAAGTCCTGCTGGCAACTAAGCTGATCATGAGCCTTTTCCACCCAACCATAGGCTCAATTGCTAATCCGCTTCTGCAACTGGCCACCCCCGAGCCAGATCATGATACCACGGGGGAAAACTCCATTCCTCAGGGAACTATTAGAAGGGAAACCATCATCACTACACTTCAACCATTTACAGCCATTTACTTTTCCTCAGGGAGTTCAGGGCTTCAGTGAGTCCACAGGTGACCTCTCACCTTGCTGACTGTAGCACAAGGAGGCCTTATCTGCTTGACAATCCCTCAGCACTCCCTTACCAGTGCACTCTTTATGTCTAGCTGATACATCCACATAGCCTCTGGCCCTCCCCTTAGGTTCTGTTTTTCTTCTCAGCCCACGTGCACCTCTGCACTGGCTATGTCTGAATCGTTCCTAGCACTTCCTCATGCCTATTTTGATTATTTTATGGCTGTTGCTTTATCAGGGTGCATCATGGTTCTCCTCCTTTTTTGGTCTATCTGCTCAATCTTTTTCTGTATGTCCCAAGCCTGATCTCTGCCTCTGTGCATGAGCCTGAGCTCTCCTGCACGTGTGAGCGTCCTCCCCCTCTTCATCGGGAAGCCTCCTCCCAAATATTATTGGTTCCATTTACCAAGACCCCGCGTAGGTCAATCAGGGAAGCTTCCAAATCCTCCTTTGTCCATGCTGCGCATTGAAGGCATGGCTGACCTTTCTGCTATCATCCATGCTTCCATGAATGCGGTAGGTGGTGGCTCATCCACCCTTGTCCTGCTTCCTTGGACCAGGATCTCCCAACAGTTACACCAACCGTTTCCTCATAGTTCCTTTTTCCTCTTTTATTATATTTCTCCTGAGGGTTAATTCTAACCCTTCCATGGTTTTCCCCCTTGCTGTGGTATCATGTCTGTATAGCTGATCTGCTCATGCTCATGCCAGCTCAGCTGTTCAACATGAAATTACATTCTTTTTGGCCATATAGGCATAAATGAATAACAACCTAACGTCGATCACGACTCACACTTAACTGAAGCGCGTCACCCGGATCGATTCCGTGTCCCGACCGGGGATTTATAGTCCCAGCTTACCTATTTGTTCCGGTTCGGAGGAGCCTTCGATTGCCTCTCGCTGGTTATACCACTTGAAAGTGGCATGACGGGAGGTATTCCGAATCCACCAAGTGCAGTCGGCTTGAGATAATTCCAAGGGAGAATGATCGCATGAGCATTATAAACGATGCACTTTCTAGAGTGGAGAACGTGCGAAATTGATCGATCGATGTTGTACGTGGATTCACGCTCACCTACGGCATTTACAAAAGCAAGGGCGGAAGCATAACCAGTATATCTAGTACCAGCAGAACCAAAAGTAGAAGCACTAGTAGTAGCAGAGTAAGCTAGAGCATAGGTTGAAGCATATGAGTCAGTCAATCCATCGGATCCAGTAGTCTATACATCAGCAGATACAGAGGCATAGGTAGCGTAGGCAGGCATAAGTTGGGACAGAAGCAAAGCAAGCAAGCAAGAGCATTTGGTCGTGTTTACCTGGTTCCAGCCGCCTTCCCCCGCTTCTAAATCTCCTATCTATTAGGTCACTACTCTCCACTTGCTTAACCACTTGCTGAAACGACTGATGCTGGGAAAGACATCACTCCTAGCCACGGAGGGAGAGGCAGCAGTTGAAAAGCTATAAGCTTACCTAGCAGTTTCATTCATTGACCTCGTTAACCGAGGAACAAACAGTAAATCCGCCAATTAATCCATCAGTTGACTACCCCTAGCAGTAGCATTTTACCCAAGACCTGTAAATGATCCCATAGAAGCAAAGGCACTCGTGGTTGCCCGAGTGAAAGCAATAGTAGCGTTTGTCCCGTTACCAGGTGATCCCGTTGACTACTGCATTTTACCCTTTATTGCATTACTTTAGTTAGCTTATTCAGTCAGCTTTAATGCCGTTCTATGCGATTATGGGATTGATCCCGATCCAGATATAGATGAAATTGATCCATGCACTAATTTATCTCGCAGAGACACCCGTAGCAAGGGAATGTGCAAATACATATGATAATCGAGCGTATAATAAGAGTTCGCTTGTAGATGGAAAAACTAAGCTACAAGTAATAAAACAGCTAAGACGAAAGCAGCTAATAAAAGGACGCCCATTGCTATAAGAGGTGTGTGATATCCCGCTGAAACACACAATTATACGGGAGTGCTGCTCCCCCATGTGGTAATAGTATAGTGGGTTAACCCGTAAACAAACCAGTTAGCGGTACGTTGTTCGGGTGGGTACCCTCTCTAACAAGAGAAATCTCTTTGGACGAGTCGAATGACCATATCGATCAATAAGTCTGAGCAGCAGACTCCTAATCCAACAAGGAAGTGGAGGAGATTTGATCTCCACTGACGGTTTACCGCATGCGCGAAGGTTCTTCCTCGTGGCGTTTAGAGGGGTTACAACTGTGACATATCCGAGCGGTGCACTTCCCATCCATTAAGGGCATGGCTATCGCCCTTGGACTGTTTTAGTGCTAATTTCTAGTGTGACAGCCGGCCAGAATATAGTGCCTTTCCCGCATGAACAGAGGTGCTGAAACTACTGAGTCAACTGCTACTTATGAAACCTCTGTCTCTGATGCCTTTTACCAAGCTGCTGTCTATGCTATTTTGTTTGGTTTTACTCCAACCACCCCTGCATCTGAATCTGCTGGGTCATTCACTGACACTGATTCAAGATCAATTAGTATTAGGTCAATGGGGTTAAGCCACTGGGTCTGCTCGATCTCCAACAATTGGCCATGGGTCTCCATCTCGATCTCGAAATGTATCTGGACCTGGGTCTGGATAATTCCCAACGAGTGAATCTGCTCCCGGAACAGTAGAGAATGTGCATAAACCCGGAACAGGATGAGATGCTACCTTTGCTTATGGTGCTGCTTCTGCCTGTGCTTTTGCTGCCTTTCCTGTTGCTTCTACCTCCGTATCTAGCTTTGCTCTTGCTACTGATACTACTGGATAAGCTACTGGCACTGGATATGGATCAAAAGAACTAAACTATGCTACGACTAGTAATGGTGCTTAAAAAATTGGTGCTTCTACAGGTAGTGCTTCAACAGGCTATGGATTTGGATCATGATCTGGTTAAGATGCTGGCTATGCTGCTGGGACTGGATATTCTACTTAGTATAGGACTGGAACCGTAGCTACTGGCTATGATGGGATAACCTTATCGCTACGGGAAAGGGAGAACCCTTCGCTATGCTCTTTGAGGGGAAGAAATATAGGTAGGTGATGTGACCTGGGCTTCTTCTCTTGAGGCTGGCTGCAAAGTATAATGGAGGCTGCTGGTGGAGTGTTAAAGTCTAGGCAGACGACGGAGTCTCCATGAGCCTGCTCGACGTATGGATACCCTCCTGGTGAATGGGTGCCATGGTGCAACGGGTACCAGGATGAAGAGCTTGATGTAACTGCCAGTTAACCAAAGAAACAAATCACGTCTGGGTGGGTGGATGTGACACACGCTGAGAACAGTTATAAGTGGTGTTAGGGCATCGTGCCCAGTGCCTTGTATATGAGGAGGAAAAAGAGATATGCCATGTATGCTGGGACGACCAACTAGGTATCGGACAACTCAAAAGTATCTTGAGTATGGCATCATAAGATCAGAGAATTGTAGACGCATGGGCGAGTTCCAATATAATATATGTCGGGATCCTTAATAGACGTAAAGTGCTGGATATATTTTGCAACTGCTTTGAATTGTAAGTAACAAGCGCACTCCAATGATAATGTTGCGTAAGCCGCTGTAGAATGGATAATGGGAAGGTCTGGAGAATCCATTTGATTGTGCATTTTATTGTGATGGTTGATGTGTACAAAATCTGGTGGAGAAACAGCAAGATAACATTTATGTATACGGCTGTGAGGTGCTGGTGTTTCTGCCGAACTGAGGGAAAAAGAAGCTAGACTGCTTTCTCTGTTGTTCTGAATAAGAGGGGAGGCTCATCCCCCCAACTTCCCACATACACAGTTGCTTTTATAAGATCACACTCCTTCCACTAACATGGACAGATTTAGAACTACCTACCACCCATGCCAAGGAAGCTGAGGTACACTTCCCAGGAGGGATTAAAGCGCTTACCTTACTCGTTCTGTGGGGCCTATAATATTCCTTCACTCTACGGGAAGCGATTGGTTACACCGGTTAGCTTTATTCTTCTGGAGGAATTGATATCTGAATAAAATGGGGTAGGGACAGGGAATTGAAACTTCCTTCCACGGTAATATATATTTGGGTTGAAACGGTTACCTTACCCAGTGGGATTAACCGGCCGGCGTGGGAATATATAATATATATATGGCACACTTAACTCTACGGGTGGGGTTGAACCGGTTAACTCCGGGCATATATATGCACCGCACCTTCCCCAATATATATTGGATTGAAACTACATTACGTACTTCCCTTCGGCGGGATTGGTACTACCTTCCACTAACTAGCGAATTGCGTAGCTAAGGGATTCAACTTATCGCCGGGGCTTCGATGATGGAACAACTGGCATGGGCCACCATACAACGGTGAAACAAAGGCATGTTTGAACCAGTATCATTCATTGATTCCTCCAATCATTAATATTCGAAATGAATAGGAATATCTTCTGTAACCTCTCTCCAGCTCTCCTTAATGACTTCTCCCGGGATTGAATGAATAGATAGATCTGACGGATTTCAACGGAACACAATGCAATGTCTCAACTCCTTTCAATATCCTTCCTTGGGGTATTCCTATGATGGGCTAGTGTCATCATTGATTATAAGGAATGTGTACATTGAGGGAAGTGTTGTGAGTGTCCCCCGGGTATAAGTCAAGGTGGGGCTGAGCGCCCCTATTTATTTATCTATATATTTGAAAGAAATATGGGGCGGGGTTTTTTTCCCAGTGTAGGTAGGGGTTTGTCCCCCTGCCTATGGAAGAAGGTGGTAGGTCCAATAGGGGAAGAAGGGTCAGTGTGCAGATAGTAGCTTATGGGCCTCATTCTATCTACGCTTGTATAATGGATAATCCCAAAAGGTATGGTCAAATTGGGGCGGGGAAATGAAATACTGGGGTCACCCGTTCATGGCGTTCACCTTCCGTGCTCGTTGACTCGGGTTTTCTATTCTTTTCCTGCCTACTTTAATGAATCGGAGTACATGAAGGAAGGCGAGGTGCGCGCACCGACTCTCATATACGATGGATTATGAGGATGGGTTCTAGAAAGACATTTTTTAGGTTACTTACCTTCCTAAATAAACGGATCTATGAATCACCCATACGGCGGCAGGCACCGTGAACAGCTTTCAGCTTCTCGCCAACAGGCCACGACGAGTTGAAAACCTTTTCTCTTCCTCCTCCATAAAGTAGTTAGTGTAAACCATGGGTTGCTAACGCTGTTGTGGGTTTACATGAAAGAAATACCTACCCTCCGTCCCGGAACCATTCATTGTTTTGACTGACTTGGCGCCCCTACACTTCGTTTGTATCAGGCCCTCGCATCGTATGTCTCAGTATCAGTTTTGAAACTCACTCCACCTCGTAGTATCAGTAGCAGCCACCGCACTTGGTCTTGTCCCAAGCCCACCATGTAAATCAGTTATCGAATTAGCAAACCACTCCTATGTTGGAAAACGTGAAGGTATCACGCCGCTACAGAAAGGAATGTCGGGTGAATGCCGCACGGGTTGAACCAAATCTAAGCCTGCTACCCAATGCATACACAACCGATCAATTGCTTTCAGGTTCATGAAGCGGGCATAGTTTACTCAATCTAGGCGGGCGGTAGGGAGGGGACCGTGGACCTTCCTCGGTCAATTTCTTTTATTACCAGGAGACGGGTTAGCCAACGCATTTAGGACTCTGTATCCCTTTCCCTGCCGATTTATTGGCGGGGTTAAATCTTTCACTTTTCCGTCCTCCCCAGCTTGCTCCGATAGTAGCTGATCTATGTCATTGGCATCCCGATCCTCAATTAAGTAATCTAGTTCTTTCGTAAATAATTCCCGCGACATCATTGTATAATTAAGACACTTTAGTGAAGGGGCGGCCGAGATGCTCCTCTTTTCGAACCTTTCCCCTTTTTCGTGTAGTCAACCCTAGTCTAGAAAACCCAACCAGAATATATTAGAAACGCGAACATTCTAACCGTTAACCTTTCTCCTCTCCGGGCATATATTCGAGTGCATTTTACTCAATCAATTTACGAGAGAGAAATGGTGTTTCCCTTATATATGATGTACCCACTGCGATCGAATCACCCAAATTGCGAGAAACCCAAAATGATGAGGCTGACCACTCGATTCAAAAGGGGAAAACCCCAATCGTGACCTTTGCGGATAAATGCTGGTAGAACTCGGAATCGAGTAATGGGTAACTAACCGATGAGATTGATGTCCGTAGACTATGTTGACTGCTTCCTTACTTGAAACTGCTTTAGGCTCTAATCACATCCGTGAAACTGGACCATTAGCTTTATAACCTTACGTTGATAGATATACTATCTGGTCTGGTAAGATCAGATATTATCCGGGCTCTTCTCTCGGCGGGTACCGCGGTCTTATCCAGTGAGGTCTGGTACCGGTCAGGTCAGGTCAGGTAAAGTTAGGCCGAGAGCGAGTGAGACGGGTTCAACTTAAGGACGAAAATAAGATGGCTTCCTCAACTTACCATGAGATACCGGGGCGGGCTGAACCAGGAGCAGGGTGATACCGAAAAAAGGATAGACAAAAGGACAAGTCGTTCGTTCCCTTCTCATTCAAATGAAATCAGATGACTGACTTGCTCGAGCAGCATTGGCTCCCAATATCTATTATATATGTCATTACGCTTCAAAACCTCCGGGGATTGGGGTGGGTGGGTAAATAGTGGCTATAATGGGAGGGTGAGGGTGAGCCTGTCGAACTCTCGACCTCTGGGAGAGGCAACGAACGCTCGACCACCGCCCCCACCCAATAAGCA
>Ga0115851_101374_pt1 | contig 12776 bp, 6 predicted proteins | sample InSIn2gowninarea_FD_83865 | JGI IMG/M metagenome (GOLD analysis project Ga0115851, IMG submission 83865)
ATCAAAGATTTGTCATTTGAATACAACTATAGATGTTGAGAAGGAAGAAAGAACAGAAGTATACATAAAGTGGTAACAAATGCTTTTATTTTTCTAATTTACTCTATTTCCTCGATTTTCACACTATCAGCTAACATCCAAATCATTAATTGTCAATCAATTCTACATCAGTTTTAGTTTATGATCATTTCAGATCAGTTACGTAGGCATGGGGTTTAAAATTTGACTATCTCAATATCATTCTCATAAACATGCCCAATTAGGAACTTGCAGAGGCCATGAAAATCACAATCTACTAATTTCATATCGAGCTCTCATGGCCTCATGTATCTTTCTATGCCAGGCTTTGGCCTTGAAATGACTTTCTAAACTATAAGAAAATGCCTATAAAGGATCGTCTTTCTAAAAGAAAACTTCTGCTTCAGGAACTTCAGCTCTCCATTCGTCCAAAAAATAATGAAAACTAAAAGCAAATTTTTAGTAAAACATCTTCCTACATCTCGAGATCATTCCTTCCAACTACCTTTACCTAGGATAATCAAATTGTTTAACATTCTCCAATTGTCTAAAATATAATCCAAAGGCTCAATATGATAACAGATGGACAGGAGGGAAGTTATTTTCAACGGGGAATGCCTGATGGTATAAATATAGGGAAGGGAAGTTATTATGTAACTATTGATCTCATTGTCTCCTTGCACTTTCCTACTTTCCATTGCCTTCTTTCTCCAAATCCAATGCGCTCCAAGAATTCTCCAAGAAAACTCTAATTGTGGAAGAGTGTGAGAGAGAAAGAAATAGAAGGGAGCTCCAAGCTAAAGATGGCAAAAATCTAACGTTGAAAAATGACATGAACTGAACCTCAAGAGCCTATTTATAATTTAGGACTCTATTTTCCCCATTTTCCTCTATTTTTCCTTAAATTTCATTCCCATGATAAATATGTGACCTTTCACCTTTCTTTTCTCCTATTTTCCATTATTTTCATAAATAAATGTCAATAAATGCCTCTTTTTCTTTACCATTTCCTTTTCCAATTTGCTTTAGCCATAATAAACCAAATGAATACCTAGGACTTTTTTCCCAATATTCATCTTGGGATATGTGTCCCATGACCTTGGTCTTATTTTTTCCTTTATTAACTTTATTACATGTATTTTTATCCAGGGTTATTACATAACACTCCCCCTTAGGGGAACATCATCCATGTTGTTCAATGATACCTATAACCAGTAAGACCACTAAAAACCGAAACATACTACCCCATAGAGATTTATAACCCAATTCATTGCAATATTCATAATGACATCTTAATGAAAACATGACAACCATACCATGTACTAGATCTTTATAACAAAACTCATTACAAGACTTACAATCAAAACCACATATACTCATGAACATTTTCTTCAACTAGCAAATAATAATACTTTTTATGGAGCTTTAACCACAACTCGATAGAGTATTTACGAGAAATAATTATCACACACATCTACACAATTATTTTTGGAAAAATGTCCCGAGAAAAACTTAGTGTGGGAAAACTAGTGCAGTAGTTGAGGGTTTGTATGATTAAGGAGTAGTAATCTAAGTACAAATCTATGGATGCTTCAGAACTAGCAATCCATGCAGAGAAAACATATGAAAAACATCTAGTGAGAAAGTTCCCACTTCCATTGGTAATTCGACACTAACCTTAGCTCAAGATGAGCTGCCCCTTGCTGCCTCTGTGCTGCCTTTTCATTAGCTTAATCAATTTTTTGTCAGCCTTCTGGGACAAGTGTAGCTCTCTCCCTCTGCTCTTGATTAGCTTCTACTTTGGAAAATAGATCTTTTGGCTCTCCAGGCTCCCACTCTAGCTTCTTCCTCTAAAACTCGACTTCTCCTCATTAAATACGAATCACCCTATAAAGGTATGCGCTGCCTCTCTTCACTACTTCTACATTTCTGTGGAGTACACTCTCTCGCTTCTATGGACTCCCAAACTACTATCTCTTTCCCTGACTGCAAAGAAACCACTACGAATCTCTCTTTGGTAACTATTGTGTCACTCCCTTCAGAAATTTGATCTCTGATATCTCACTCGATGTTCTCTCCAACTTCTGAGTAAGCCTGCTCTTATAATCATTCAATTGAGAAACAATGACCCAAACTAGATTCTAATCAATGACTCAAATAATTTTTGATTCATCATCATCTTCTTCTAGAAGTTTCACCCATATATTGATTAATAGCATTTAATTATTTTAATTTCCTAAGCTTAGACTTAGGGACCCATTAAAAATAATTAATTATTTTAATAAAACTGTCTCGAGGTGGAATTTCCCAAAATGATTTCTATGTATTATGGAATACATGTGCCCAAGCCTCCCTACAATTTTTGAAGCTTGCAACACATTAGATACTATTAGAAATAAACAACTTACACCTTTATATGTCATGCTAGCCACATATTCTAGGAATCAAAAGTGCATATCATCATGTTTATATTCATATCATCACTAAGTTTGAAATTGTCCTTTTTACAAAGAGTGGTATGCATGACATCTACACTTTAGCATAAGTCATTCTAGCCACATATTCTAGGAATCAAAAGTGCATATCATCATGTTTATATTCATATCATCACTATGTTTGAACTTGTCCTTTTTAAAAAGAGTGGTATGCATGACAATCTACACTTTAGCATGGAAATTAGAGAACCAATAACATATCGAAATCTTCCATTCCTATCATTTGAAATTATGATGTCAACACATTCATAGAATGCACAACCATCATCAAAATTATATGGTAGAGCCCCACTTCCTTCTCGAAAAATAATGAGGATGATCCATTTCTTGTGTTAACATTTCCAAAAAATTTAAATATTACAATTCATCATGACATCTGCAATATGGGTAGTAAAAGGGTTTTCACACTAGAATACAAGTCTACACCTCAGCTTCACATTTTTGACCTTTTCAATGGTCCATAAGGCCAAAAGTGTCAGCTTTTAAAACTCAAAACAACAAAGATACTTTTTCAAATTGGGGCGCATTACTAAACATTAAAACCCACTATTCACATTAAGAAGTTTTGTTTTGAGAAAGATACAAGTTCCTTTATTCCATTTTATTTCTAATGATAGACTATTTAATGGTAGTCATAGGTAGTTATGGTAAATTTCTAGTGAGTATTCTAAGTGATTGATGAGTCATTCCTAAAAAAAATACTCATTTTACTCTCTAATATTTAGTTTTGAGCTATTTCAACTAATGTATTTCAAAATCATATATTTGGAGAGCATTTTCTAGGCAATGTAAGGAAATGTCACTTGATAAATAGGTTTAGATGTTTCTAAATTTACATTGTTATCGTATTAATATAAATATGTCCCAAAAGTAAAAATAATATTACACATGTTTTAATGATTCCAATGATTAAGAAATAGAGTAAATTAGAAAAATAAAAGCATTTGTTACCACTTTATGTATACTTCTGTTCTTTCTTCCTTCTCAACATCTATAGTTGTATTCAAATGACAAATCTTTGATGTCGAACATTATTAGATATAGGAAGAATGAGATCTCATACAATAGATATGATGTAATAACTTATTATAATAAGGTTGTTAGGTATGAATTCTCTCAATTTTCCTATATGACCATAGTCATTACTAAGAATTTTGTTGAAAAACATGGCAAGTAGTCCAAATCATATGTATGAGTTCCTTGTTTCGTTCGAAGCACACGTCATTTCTTCTAGAAAAATTACAATGAGAAACAAAAAAAGGAATGAAAATATTTAAGGATGAACATGCAATACTATGAATCATTTAGCCCATATCTTAGAGTTGATTCATGACTAAATTTACATGCATGCCATGTATAATTCTTTTATGATATATGAAAGGGTTAAGAAATATATATATATATATATATATATATACAATTTTTTAATACACAAGTTTTAGAAATATTAATGGACCAAAATTAAATGTTGAAATTAAGTTTCATTTTGTATCATTTGGATGGATATTAAATTTATTACAAAGAAACATTATGAGATATGTTAAATTTTTAATCATTAATTGACATGCCTTGACCTCAAACCAGGTCTTTATATTTGATCCTTGAAGGCAACCGTTATCACATCATGATGAGAACAAATCATTTAGAAAGTCGTAAACACTATCTATATCCTAAGAGTTAATAGATAAATTCACAATTTTTCCATAAAATAATCTTACAATTGATATGTTAGTTTAAAGAGTATCAATATAGAGAAAAAAAATAAAATATTAATTAAATTGGAAAAAATACTATTTTTAAGTTTAATAAAGCTTTATAATATGTAATAGTATTGTGTTTATCACCACTAACAATATAAATGTGTTCAAATACTATTCAGATAAAAGAGACATTCATATCATCATGCATAAATAAGTAACTGTAACCATTATTTTGAAACTTATACCAACAAAGTTCACATAATTTTGTTGAGATTGAGATAAGAGAAATGTTTTGCCAAATGATTACATTACATGAATGGCATTTATATATTTACTTGCAAGGAGGTGATGAGAACCTAAGGTAAAAGCAAGCAGACCACATTAGTGATGTGCATGTGCTCCTGGTGAGATTTAATAACACAAAATATGAGACCAGGGAGATTAAGCACGCGGGATAGGACGAAGGCGATGGGAATGGGGAGGTGGAGATGGAGGGCAGTGAGAATGAGGGGGTACAGGGTAGCCCGGTTTGTGGCACCCGGATGCGGCCTTTGTGGACCCTTCTGCCAATCTTCCAGAACCTACTTCTTCGTTAGACTTAGCGGCAGCAGCTTCAGCTCCAGCGTGTGTCACCAGGATCGTCGAAGTTAACAACAGCATTGCTACTATTGATATCAAGCACCACCGCGCCATTTCCGTCTTCTTGGATTTCATGGCCATGGCCATCTTGTTGATATAAAGTGAAAATAAAATGATGAATTCTAACTCTACTTGCAGAATGTATAAGGGAATCGATAATAGAAAAAGGAATTGTGAATTGCGTTTTGGAATTGTAGTGCGATGGATGGATCTTACTTATAGACAACACACAGGCATGGCATGGAGGGTTTACAATCGGTCGAAGGAATGCAGTGAAACTCAACACGAAATCGTGTCAAAGCGAAACCCGACTTTCTCACTCTCCCTTACGGTCAACATCTATTTGTTCGTGACACTTGTTTTGCAGAATCACCCCATCTCTCAAATCTGTTACATGAATCCCTAGTATTTGATTTTGCGTGTTAATCTTTGAGTCTTGAAATTTAGAATCTGATTTCGACTTGCACGATGATGGAATCCTTGTTGCCTGGAATGAAAAGAAGTGCGGGCCAATTCAAATTTAATTTATTCTAAAAGCCCTCATGGTAATTTCTTAACTCGCTTTCTTATTCAATGTTGTTTTTGTGTTTTTTTTATTTTTTTTGTTTTTTCAATTTTTTTTACTCTACTTTTTTCTTTTTTTTTTTTTTTTTTTTTTTTTTTTTTTTTTTTTTTTTTTTTTTTTTTTTTTTATTTTTTTTGTTTTTTCAATTTTTTTTTCTCTTCTTTTTTCTTTTTTTCTTTTTTTTTTTCTTAATTATTTTTACTATATTATATTCATTATATTTTATAGTTTACCTTTAATGATTAAATGCTATTATTATTTATTAATTAATAAATTTTTTTTTGGTCGGTAAGCACCCACGAGGATTTGGACCAGTGACCTATCACAAGGAGTGCCTTAACAATGCACCCATTCAATGTCAATCCAAAGCTCCATGGGCTTATCACTTAATAAATGTTATTTTAATTATGTTGGTTCAACTCTATATTACTAAAAAATATCAATTCGAATCAATGGTAAATTTCGGAGTGCCTTAACATTGCACCCACACCGTCAATCCAAAGCCCCATGGGCTTATCACTTAATAAACGTTATTTTAATTATGTTGGTTCAAATCTATATTACTAAAAAATATCAATTTCAATCAATGGTAAATTTGGAAATCATACCCTTCTAAGATACTAGCTAGCTTGGAAATTTGGAAATGGGTGGTTTGTGAATGTAGGTATGGATGTCTTATTGAATGTGATAGTTCTCTCACGACAATGTTTTTTTAAGATGCAATGAACCCGTAACTTTGACTTGTTCTGCTGGCAAGAGTAAAGACATTCTTTGGCGAAATGGGTGAAGAGCTCAGTGAGCATTGTCTTTATCGGGAATTGAAGTGATGTTGTTTAGTAAAATGACTATATCAACAAGATTTAGTTGTTTCATATGCATTTATCTTAAAAGCATCATCCCACCTTTCTCAAACTTCGATGATACTCTCTTTGTGGGTGCTTTTTTTTTGTGGGAAAATGAATGTTAAGGTAATTAGTTTGCCACATTGGTTCATCATACCAATTTGCATAGTTTTTAGATATCATAGTTGTAATCATATGTCTATAGTTACAAATTAGTTATCAAATAGAAAAAAATAAAAATGATACATATTCTTAGTGGCTTTAAAGTTATACATAAAATCCCGCACTTCGAGAGTATCACAACAATACATGGAGCAAATGTGTATCGAATGTATATTATACATGTCTTCATCAAGGGTACACCAATCTTAATTATTGATATGCTTCTAAGCCAAAAACATTGAACCCCCAAAGAAGCCATTTATTTCAACATTTCCGGGATTATTTTCAAAACCTTGTGTATAGGGGTATCCTCTTTTTGCAATCAACCTACCGTTTAAGTTTTTAAATGCATTCATGTTTTTCCACACAGAAGGATTGACTCGAGTATCTAATATCTCTTGGTCCACTTCTCCCAAAGCTTGTTTTTTGGCATAATGCTAGTTACATAAACAATTTGAAGATATTTAGTAATATAAAAAGGGATTCTATACTTTATAAAAAGAAACAAGTATCAACACAACCATCAATGCAAACTACACTACTACATGAAGGAGGAACAAATATTGGTAATATGGTATTACAATATACCTGAGGAAATGAAAACATTGTTTTTCAGCAATTTGCAATGAGAACATTGTATGGTATGTTGTTACGTTGAATACAAATTCAAGCACTACCAATAACATCATAGGGATCCTCCAAAGTGTTACCCCCTTCAAAAACTAGGCCCCTCACAGGATAGTCAAGAAGCTCAGAGATATTGTCCCCACCTTCTCAGACTTCCATGGTACTCCTTTTGTGGGTGAGGGAAATAATCATTCCACATTGATTCATCACATCAAATTGTACAATTTTAGGATATCACAGTTGTAATCATATCTCTACAGTTCAAAATAAGTTATTGAATAAAAAAAATTAAAACAATGAATTATTTTATTTATGTTCAAAAGTTTCATTGAAATAGTTTCAATGAGTAAAGAGTCACATCTTGCAATGAAAATAGTGTACTTAAGTGAAAGTGTAGATGGTTTATAGTTGCAAAATATCTGAGGTTGTTGTAACCAAGACGAAAAATTTGATTACTAGCCTCGAAAACCAAATGCAATGGTAACGATAAGCTATCATGGTAAATACCTTGGGGAAAGCATTCCAATACTCTAGGCATAGTTACCACATGCCCCTATTCAATTGGATTCACCTGCAGTATAGAAAAGAATAACATCAGAAGTGCGTCAATGAACAATAAAAAACCCCAAACACTGCATGAAAGGGTGTTGTCATAATCGTTATTTTTTATTAAATTTATGGAACACACATTTGTACTGTCAAAGGCATGAAGCGTCTCTTTCTTCCCTACTTTGGTGAAGTTGAATTTATTGGGGTTGAAGCACTGCAAGACCTTCTACACTTGAAATTCAGTAGGACATTTCTTAATATGATGTCCTTCATTCAGTTGAGAACTGAAACCATATTTGTCTTGGATGATCTACAATTTAATACCCCCACATAGTCTGCGGATAGAATCCATGTTAAAACGTGTCCTTAAAAACATCACCCCAAAAGGCATAACCAAATTAATGTAAGTTCAATAGGAAATTTCAAGAATTTGCATCAAATTTTGCACTTTGAAATTTTATATGTTCCTACAATTTTCCATACTTTCAATGCTTTTATGGGATGTAATATTTTTAGTATGTATTAGGTTCCTGCATCTAGAAAAATTCCAACAATTCTTAGTAACTGTCACAATAGCTAAAATGTTTATTTATATAGCAATGAATATAAAAGGTGAAAAAGTGAGGGTATTGCTTTAAATCTACAAAGGACTGGGATACCTATTTGAAAAATAAAGAAAACAAGTGTATTAGTCTCACCTCGTAAAACCCAATAAAATTCCATAGGAGACTGAGATTCATGCGAAAAATGGAGAAATTGGCACAAATAAAAAATTTTACAAGCTCAAAGAAATGTAAATGGGAAGGCTAGATTTAACCCATAAAATGAAGAATAATTTTCATTAGTATGGTCATTACAAAATGTAAGTCTATCAATGTAGTAGCTGCATAGAAAGAAAACAAGAACCCCGCTTCATAGATTAGAGAATTCACCCATCTAACACATATTCTTCCCATTCCCCCAAATTATTGGTAATGTTGTGACCTAGAATAGAAATAAATGTAAATCACTCAAACTCTCTCTCTCCCTCTCTCTCTCTTAGAAATGTATATGTATTAGAATTTGACATCAAATAAAAGGTTTCAAGCTTAATGATTTGTAAACAACACAAGTAAAAAATCAAAAGAAGTCATCTAACCAAAGGATAAATATCAATAAACTTTGAAATTACAAATGCTTCAATACGATAAAATTAAATAATAGGAGATCCTCTACATTGAGACGAGGTGTTTGTCTTACATATAAATTCTTTGATAGTTATTTATGAGCTTGATATAGATTCTCAGTAAACTCTGTCACTACTTTAGTGGTCCGTTGAACAGTTTCTTGATGATATTTTTGACCTTTTTGGGTTCTATGTTTTCAAGATTTGCAAAGATAATGATTATTTAAAATGTTTTGTAAAAGTCTAGTTAATACTATTAGGTATAAGTAATATATCAGCCCAATTTTAGGGTGTTATGATAGTATTTATATTTTATTGGAATAGTAAAAAAGAACCAAACTTTGTGAGAGCTAGCAAAATGTTCCACATAGATGTATGAATCCTTAACCAAGGGACAAAACAAGTGTGTTGTGTGTAGAACAAAACGATAAAACCGGGTCTTACGTACCCACTGAACTATATTTTTGGTTAGTTTTTTTGCAATTATACGTAAAATCCCTCATTTGGAGTGTCTCATAACAATACATGTAGAAAATGTGCATCAAATGCCATCTTTCTAACCATTTAGTACATTACCATAGTATATTATACATGTCTTCATCAAAGCTATGACAATGCTCATTACTGATATACTTCTAACCCAAAAACTTTGAACCCACAAAGAAGCCATTTATCTAAACATTTCCTGGATTGTTTCCTAAACCTTGTATATAGGGGTATCCTCCTTTTGCAATGAACTTACCATTTACGTTTTCCCACATAACAATATTAACTTGAGTGTCTAATATATCTTAGTCCACTTCTCCCAAAGCTTGTTTTTCTACTTAGCATTAGTTATATACACAATTCAGAGATGTTTAGTAATATAAAAAAGGATTATACACTTTATTAAAAGAAACAAGTCTTAACATAACCATTAATGTTAACTACACTGTTGCATGAGGGAAGAACAAATATCGGTAATATGCTACTACAATATACCTAAGGAAACAAAAAACCCTTTTTTCCACCAATTTGAAATGAGAACAGTGTATGGTATGTTTTTATCTTGAAGACATATGACAACACTACCGACATCATTGGAGAAATCCTCTGAAGTATCACCCCCTGAAAAAACAGACCCTCATAGGATAGTCGAGAATCTCCATTATATTGACCCTGCCTTTCTCAGACCTTCATGGTACCTTTTTTGGGTGTTTTTTCAATGAGGAAAGGAATGTTGAGGTAATAAGCTTTCCGCATTAATTCATCATGCCAATTTTGACAATATTTAGATATCACAGTTGTAATCATATCTCTATAGTTTAAAAATTTGTTATCGAATAAAAAAAATAAAAAGAATGAAATATTTAACCTCTTCTTATTTCTATTCAAAAGTTCCACTAAAATTGTTTCAATCCAAAAAGAGTCAAATGTCGCAACCAAAATAGTGGAGTTAGTTGGAATTGTAGTTGGTTTATAGTTGTAAAATCTCAGAGGCTCTTGTACCCATGACAAGAAAATGGGTTCCCAACCTCGACAACCAAATGAAATTGTAACAACAAACTATCATCGTTGCGTTTAGGCAAGCAGTCCAATACTCAAGAAGCACATTCTCACACTCAATTGGACTCACCTGCATTATAAGAAATAATAACACGAGAAGTGCATCAAAGTGCACTCAAAAACCTCAAACACTGCATCAAAACGTGCTTCTGTCCTCGCTATTTATGATTTTATTTATGGCAATCATATTTGGACTATAAAATATAGGGAATTTTTCCAAGTACTGAATTTTTTTTTGCTCACTTTGTTCAAAATGGTGAAACACCTCTTCCTCGCCTACTTTGGTGAAGTTGAATTTACTAGGGTCGAAGCCCTAAAGCACCTTGTCCGCTAAAAATTCAGTAGGACATTTCTTAATATGACGTCGTTCATTCAATTGACAATTGAAACCATATTTTATGGGGATGATCTAGAATTTAATACCCCCACATAGTTTGTGGATACAATCCATGTCAAAACATGTCCTTAAAAACATCACCCAAAAAGGCATACCCAAATTAATCTATGTTTAGTAGGAAATTTGAATAATTTGCATCACATTTTGCACATTGAAATTTTATATGTTCATGTTGTTTTCCATACATTAAACACTTTTATTGGATGTAATATTTTTTGTATGTATTCAGTTACATATAGAAAAATAACAACAATTCTAAGTAACTTTGACAACATCGCAACAATTTATTTACATACAAATGAACAAAAAAGGTGAGAAAGTGAATGTCTTGATTTAAATCCTACAAAGGAGTGGGATACTTGTTTGCAAAATAGGGAAAACAAGTCTATCAATCTCACCTAATATAAATAAACATAATTCCACATGAGACTCACATTCATGCCAACAATGGATAAATTGGAACATATCATAAATTTTGCAAGCTCGGAGAAAGGTAAATGGGAAGGCTAAATAAATCCCATATAATGAAAATAATTGGCTTCATTGTGGTCATTCCAAAATGAAAGTTTGTAAATGTAGTAGCCGCATTGAAAGAAAACGAGAACTCCACTTCATAGATAAGAGAATTCACCTATCTAACACATATTCTTACCACTCCCCCAAATTATGAGTAGTGAAAGAAAACAAGAACTCCACTTCGTAGATCAGAGAATTCACCCATCTAACACATATTTTTCCCACTTCCCCTAATTATGAGTAGTGTTGTGGCCTAGAATAGAAATAAATGCATATAACTCAAACTCCCTCTCTCTGACATAGAATTGTATATGTATAATGATTCCACCTCGAAGAAAAGGTTTCGAGATTAATGGTTTGTACCAAAAAAAATTAAAAATAAAATGGAATCAATGAATATTATTACATGATTTTTTAAAATGTATTTATGTTTAACTAATATATTTATTTTTTTAATAATAATAATAATAATTATTATTATTATTATTATTTAGCTATGTTTTATGATATTGAGATGTATAATAAAGATGTAATTTTGATATGTTTATCAATGTTTACCAATCCTTTAATTTATATGATCATCCTAATGTAATTATAATTAACTAAACACACTTTTCAATACTAAAATGATAGAACCATACATCCCTATAATTCACAGACTTGTTTAATTTATATGATCGTCCAAATTTAACTATAATTAACTAAACACACCTTTCAATACTAAAACCATAGAAGATACATCTTTATATCTCACATACTTGATTACCTAAGAAACCATGGTGCAATTTGAAGAAAACATAAAATTCCTATCAATTTCTTGTTTTAGTATTTCTGTATTGTATTCCTTCATGTGGGCATGACCTTAAATTAACCTTTTATTTCCTTAAGGAATTTACTTATATTTTTATTTCCCTCTTAATTTATCTTAAATTAATTAATTATAGAAAATATCATATCAACACATATAATATTAGGTATGTGGTATTGGCCCACTGTAATATAAGAGGAGTTATTTACAAGTTAAGAATTTCCATCATAAACTGAATAAATGAATATTGTTACATATTTCTTTAAATTTATTTAGATTTAACTAATATATTTACTCTTTTAATAATAATAATAATAATAATAATAGTAGTAGTAATTTAAAAATAAAATCACAATTTAGTCAATTTTTATGATATTGAGATGCAAAATGGAAATTTATCTTTGATATGTTTATCAATGTTTACAAACCTTTTAATTTATATGATTATCCTAATTTAATTATATTTAACTCACCATACTTTTTAATACTAAACATAGAATCATATATCTTTATAATTCGCATACTCAATTACCTAGGGAAGTATGTGGCAAGTAGTCCAACTCATACATATGAGTTCCTTGTTTCGTTCGAAGCACATGTCATTTCTTCTAAAAAAAAATACAATGAGAAACAAAAAAAGAATGAAAATATTTAAGTATTATGAATCATTTAGTTCCTATCTTAGAGTTGATTCATGACTAAATTTACATGTATAGTTCTTTTATGATATATGAAAGGGTTAAGAAAT
>Ga0115851_101377_pt1 | contig 12762 bp, 11 predicted proteins | sample InSIn2gowninarea_FD_83865 | JGI IMG/M metagenome (GOLD analysis project Ga0115851, IMG submission 83865)
ACCTTTCAATGAGCCATGTCCTACACTTTCCATAACATCAAACATATTGTAGAATCTTATTTGGATGATATAACTACTCACTCTCATGTGAGAGTGTAACATCCAAAGCACCTTTTCCAATTCTTTTAAATGTTATAAAAACCTTAATACATTTAACCATGACCATAAAAATTAATTACGTAAGATTTAGACAAAAATTCTACGGTCAGAAACCTAGCTGTGTGAAAGTGCAACAACGATGTTGTGTTACTTCCTACTCCAACATAAACGCAACACAAAAGCACAATTAATTGATGGTTTGACTTTTTGTAACCACTTCCTGAGCCTATGAATGGGTGATGCATGTAGAAAATAACCTATACAGTATCAACTTCCCCTTGATAAACTTCTCTTCATTCTACAAAGCTTCTATTTTTCAATAACCTACAATAAAAGAGCAAGGCCTCTATGAAGGTGCAACGAAATTTCTGTTTCATGATTCTGACTATGTTGAGGTATATGAGAAAAATAAACAACCTGCTAATGATGTTGATAGTATGGAAAAACTATTTCAAGTCCTCACTCACCAAAAATATGTCAACATTTCACATTTTCATTTAATCCCGATACCATATCAAAAATGAAACATGACTATGTGAAATGCTTTCTTTGGAAAAAATTTCATAAGATTCAAAATTAAAACTGATTATGCTCCCAAAACATTGTTCAATACTTTATATTTTGGTTGCCTCAGCCAAAAAGTCAAGCTTTCCTCTATCCTTCTCTTGTATTTCTTGCAACAGTTTCTTAGCAACCCTTAGTTCCTTCCTCAAGGTGAGGTTTTGTTTTTAGATGTTATTGAGCTGCCTATATAGAGGCAGAGGTAGTATCTCTGGCGAGTGGCTTCTTGGGAACCTCCACTACCTTAGGAGAAAATTACAACTTTTTACCCTTTTTATTTTTGATAAATCAATTTAAGTTGATGGCCTTTTTACTAAAATTTCCACTCATGATTTCATATCTCTTGCCATAGATGAAGGTGTATACTTTTTACTCCAAGGACTTGTTAGTAACTTTGCTACCAATTTTGGTGAATATAAAAATGCTTCCCACAATTGATTCATTTTCTTTAATTCTTCTACCACCAACAAATTAGTCAAAGAGAAATGGAAAAGATTGGGCTCCACTTGAAGTTTCTTACCTTGAACCTTATCTACCATTTTACTAAGGCTTCTGAACAAATAGAAAGGCATATTCAAAGAAAATTTTCTTATAAAGTTCATCAATAGTCTAAAATGATACTCATAGATTCTCCCATATCTACCTTCACAAATGAAGTATCTCTAGATTACCTTTACAAGTTTGTTGTAGGGTTCAAGTTAGCATTCTCTTGGTACAATAGCTCCATACCCCTTATTCATGTACTTTGGTTTAAGAAATCCTTGTAATTGATTATGCCAAGAGGCATACCCTTAAACCACTATTATCCTTGTAGTGGAATCTCTGTAGAATCTAAAATAATGACATTTGGCATTGAAAAACTCATCTCTCAAAACTTAATATCCACCTTGGTGAAATTCAAAGAATTTCTTTTAGTGAGATGCACATTGTATCCCTGTATCTTCTCAAAAGATATGATGCAAAAAACGTGTTCAAAATAAACTGTAATTTCTAGGTCTAAGTTAATTAAGGTAATATATTGGGACTCAAACCTCACAATGTCTCCTCCCTTGTGCTTCTTTCTATCTAGAGTTGTCATGAATTCACAACAGAGATGAATCCTAAGGATATTTAAATGAAAATTCAATATTTACCATTTAAGCACAACAATAGGGTAGGATTTATGAAAATAGGTCTTTATATGAGGGGTTTATAGAAATTTAGAACAAGAATCCCTATACTAGCAAAATCAAACAACAAAACTCATTTCTCATACCTAACACAATAACTTGTTGTTTTTTTCATAGGGTGGAAAATTTGAAGCATAGGCACAACGATAAAGGGTAGTGCATGGGGAAAGAAAAATCTTGTTGATCTTTGAGGGAAGAAAAAACAATATCTGAGGCCCTAGACTAGGTAAATGGAACATCAAGCTTAAAAATATGGGTGGCAAGAATTTTTTTGAATTTCTGATGCAGGTGATAACATAAAACACAGCAAGTGAAAGAAAGCGAAACCTATTTTTCAGGCTCAGCAATGAAAAGACAACAAGCTAAAAGTTTGAAATTTACAAGGTTGTCTGAGTGTTTTCTTCAAATTTTAAGGAAAAGTTGAACTACATGCAAGACAAAACATCCAATAGAATGAGGAATTATAACCTGGGAGTGGTGATAACCCTTTTTCTCGAAGAAGCACAATGACTATCTCTAAACACAATGCCTCCCCTACAAACTTCATGCAATGAACTTTCAAATGATGCCTAGGTTGCTTACGATGGAATAAAAAGTCGATCTCTTGTTTCTTGGATGATACAAAAAAAATGAACTTCCAAGATGAGCTAAGCCTGCCTTCAAGAAGAATGATTGCAATTTGAAACTCCAATCATGAAAACACAATAAATAAAAAGAAGCGCAACACATGAATCATAATCATTGTACTAGTGATGTCATAGTATTGATATGATTCTAACAAACTAACTGATTGAATGCCCCTACCACTCTATCCCAATGATGAGAAAAAAGGAATGACTATGACCCCACTCATGATTTTGTAAGAGACATTACCTAGACTCACTTAACTCAATATTTATGGAATCAATGACTAATTTGGTATTATTACTCAAACCCTCTAACATAATTATATCAATAATGAATTTTTTTCATTCTTTACTAAGACCAAGAGCTTGATCTCTAACAGATCATAACCAAACCTTTACATATTGAAAAAAATAAATTTAAAGACAAAACTTAGTTTTGACTACTATAACATAAGACCCTAACAAAAATGTCTTCAACTACTTATTGACAACTTCAACTTAAACATTTTCTTTGGGATAATGAGATGAATAATTTTCGTGTGTAAATCCAAACTTGGATAAAGCCAATTCAGACATCATTTTCTTCTGAAAGTGACTTTCATGGTTAGTGAAAATATCCCTATGGATACCAAAATGTGAAATGGTTTGATTAAAGATAAATAACACAATAATGCCACCATCATTATTATAGGTAAGCATAGCTTCAACCCTCTTGGTAATGTAGTCAACAACCACAATGATATATTTGTGCCCCCCTAGCCAAAGCCAAGTGACAAGTTGTAAAGTCCAATCACCACTTAATAAATGGATCAAAGGCATGAATGCGGAAAGCAAAGTAGGATAAGCATGCATTCTCTAAGTGTAGACCCAACAAGGATGACTTTTATTGACTACCTCAATATAATTTTTAGAAATTGAAGCCCATAAATATCTTGCACACAGAATTTTCTATGTTTTCACTAGCCCAAATAAATCACCACCATAAGCTCCACTATGACAATCATTAAGTACCTTCTCAATGTCTTCTACAGTCAAAAAATGTTATAGAATTGAGTCAACCCCATGATGGTAAAACATATCATTGATAATTAGATAATTCTTAGCTAAGTGATGCAACCATTGACAATCATCCTTAGAAAAAACTGAGGAAACTTCAAAGTATGGAGATATACTAGGATGTCTCCAGAAAAAGGATCTTGTGAAGAGCTAATAAAGAGGTGTTCATGTGGAAATGACTTATCATAAATATGATCTCCTTCACAAGACATATCTGAGATAAATACAATGAAAACCAAGGATTTCTTAGATTTTGCTGACATAAACCCATGGTAAAATTATTGCAAAATCACATTCCATTTATTGAATTTTACCTCAATCACTCACCTACAAAAGACATATAAAAAAGGATTGACATCAACAACTACAATGGTTTCTCTCAACAAAATGTAATGACAAAGTCATTGGAGAGCATGAGCTAGCACCAATGCCAATTTATCAACATGAGAACATTGAAGCTTAGGACCTATTAGGGCATGATTTAGTTAATAGATAACATGTTCGTGGAACAAATTGTCATCCTAAACTAGAACCATACCATTGGTAGATTCTACTGCTATGAGATATAAAAGGAAGTATCTACTATCATCAAGTGGACTTTATAAAGGAGGAGAGGTCAATTCCTTTTTCAAAGCATCGAACAAGTGTTGAGAAAATTGATCCAAAATAAATGTGACTTATTCAAATCTAGGCTTTTGTGATCCATAACTTGAATATTTGAAACACTTTCGGTAGAAATCACATTGGAAAAGTTTGGTCAACACGTTTCGAACTAGCCAGTGTGGTTCAATACGAACTTAAATCGCTTAGTTATCTCAATGTAATTTACAATGAATCTTTGTGAAAAATTAGCTTTACCTTTGAGACTTTGAAGTTGATGCACATTAGACGGGGAAGGAAACTGATGTATTTCCTCAAACCTGAAAGGATCAACCATAATCTTGTCATTAGACATGATGAATCCCAACAATGGACCTGATATTACGACAAGCATGCATTTATGAGGATTCAACTGAGTTTTATAGTAACAACATCTTTTAAAGAATTGGAAAAGGTGCTTTGGATGTTACACTCTCACATGAGAGTGAGTAGTTATATCATCCAAATAAGATTCTACAATATGTTTGATGTTATGGAAAGTGTAGGACATGGCTCATTGAAAGGTAGCCCCTACATTTATAAGGCCAAAAGGAATTTTCCTATATGAAAAAGTACCCTAGGGACAAATAAACATTGCCTTATGTTGACCTTTAAGACTGATTGTTATTTGATTATACCCAAAGAATCCATACATAAAGGAAAACATATCATTTCCCACATTCTCATTAATAATTTGATCAATAAATAGTGTAGGGAAGTTGTCTTTTGGACAATATTTATTATGTTCCCTACAGTAAATGCATGTACGAATTGTCCCTTGCTTATTATCAATAGAAATGGGGATTGAAACCCATTCGATCAGAGGAACAAGGTAGATGAAGCCTCCTTTGAGTATTTTCTCTACCTATGCCTTAATTACTGCATCTTTCCTAGGGTTTATTGTTCAAAGCTTATGGAGTATCAATTTCACATATTTATAGGCCTTGATCACATTTTGTATGATGTTTGGATCAATTCCAAGAATTTCCTTGTAAGAACATGCGAATACATCACAAAAATACTTAAAGAGATTAATATAAATGGTAACTTCTTTAGGAGTACAATAAGCTCCTATAAATATATTTTCAACAATATTGGGATCCCTATAAATGTTCACCAACATAGTTTTCAATATATTAGCCATGTTTCCTTTAACAAAAATATAAGCTCATAGAAAAGGGTTCAAGGGCCTATGAACATTTCCATGTGAAGTGGAATATGAAAAGCTAGACTCAACTCTCTCCAAATATAGCAGGAAATAAGACAAATGATGGAAATCATCCCATGGCCTTTATACACTTGTCATTTCTTCTAGGTTCGATTCATCGAATGGAAAGAATATATATAGGTAGTCCATAGTCATGGTTGAGTTAGTTTCACAAACCAAAACTGTATCATCGTACAAATATTTTGGAAGAGCAAAGATTGGATGATAGTCTATAACATTATTACCAGTAGCTTGATATGCAACTCTTTGCTTCAGGCATAGAATAAACCATTCCAATGACCTACCCTTCTTTCAATGAGAGGAAAAATTTTATGGGTCCTAAAAATAATTGGTTCAAAAAGGATGTTCTTGAGGGACCACCCTAGATGTCGAAGAAATAATATTAATAGCCATCACTGAAGGCAAAAAATCAGAAGTACCCATAAATGAAGAATACATTCCAACCCCCAGATTCTTAGTGGGCTACTGAGAATTGTTCACCAATGGGATACTAGAAGTTGAGAGAGCATTAAGATCAGGTTGGCTATAAGTCAACTAATATAAGGTAATGATCTTCCCTTCAGGATGGAGACAAAGTACGTGAAATAAATTTGACACAACAACTTGCAAAGAATAAGCCAAATTTCATCCTAACAAAATATTATAGTCGAGATTTGCATCAACTACCTCTACTTCCACATTGACTACTTGCCACCCTACTCCAACTGGGAAGATGGGCACAAGCCCATGCGGCCTATGAGAATGCTCATCGAATTTGGTTAAAAGAGTTAGATATGGAACCAACTCTAGAGATCTTATCACTTTTCAACATGACATTGACATGATCGAAGTGGAAGCTCCTTCATCAACAATGATATTGAAGATATTCTTGTTCTGGTATATCACTTGAATTTGAAAAGATACATGATGTGGAAGTCTAGGATTGACACACATAGTATCAAACATAATCACTTGAGAATTATTTTGGTCAATTGCTTCGATTCCAGTGATTAACATGCTCCTTTTTGTAGGACATGAATGGAAAACCTCTATTGCTAACATAAGAAAGGGAGTTTGAGTGAAATATTCCACTATGGAATAGTTCTTAGTAGCCATAGTGTTTGGGTAAAAATTCCAGAATTTCGAAGATCCTTTAGGAATCTAATGCATAGAATCAATAATAAGTCACTCAATATGTAGATGATCTCATGAATAAGAAGCATATTTCACCTTGGAAGACCTAGGGCCTCCATAATCACATGCCCTAGTTGATAAATCAAATTGGATGCTAACCATATAGATATTCAACAAAGATTCCCCCTTAAATTGGGTTCCCTCGAAGTGGGTCCAATATTGGTAGTCACACTAGAAAGTAATTACTACCCTTGGGGGAACAAATTGTTTATAGCAGAGGAGATAGAAGAACCTTACCTAGTTAACAAGAACTAAGCATCCTAAATTTTATTGAACAAATGACTAAGATGGTCTCCCTTTCATAACTTGCAAGGGAATTTAAATTTCTTCTTATACTCCTTCTTGACCTTATTGGTATTATTGTTGGGTTTAGTCAAACTCTCCTTATATTCTTTGTTCTCATTTTTACCATGTTTTTCTTCTTCCCTCTAGATTTTTGGTTTCCTTCAGGATTTGAAGATTGGACTACATTAACCACAACAAATTATGAAGGAGGAGAGACACATGATATAACTTTCTGAACAAAAGTAGATTTCAAGGTCATATGCTACAATTAGTTCACTAATAGACTAATTGTATTTGAACTAATTGATCCTACCACCCCATTAGCATGGGGCCCTGGTTTCATTTTGTACAAGTCCATTTGAGGTATTGATGCATCAATAAAAATTTCGTAAAGGACACTAGACCGAGAATAAATGAGAACCAATTTTTGGGCCCTAAATATAGCTTCTTCTTCTATGAATACTCCAAAAAGTGACACATATTTACAGATGGTTGGTTGTAGTGACCTCAAAAACCATTCAAGAAAAAAATAACTGGATATTTCTACTTTGATCATTTTGTTTCTTCTCCGTTATTATTGGATGTAGTTGAATATGTGAGTGGCCTTGTCTGGCTTGAAATTTGCTGGGAGCTTAGTCTCAACATTGTATTAGACAAGTAATTGAAAGTGGTTAAGAAACACAATGGAAAAATCACTACATATTGAGAATGATCCTGCTTTCAATTAAATAAATAACTTTGTAGCATTCCCAATCAAGACTCATTGAAAAAATCTCAACCTAATTAAATTATCAATCAAAGAGTTTGATGAACACTATATGTGAAACATGGTTATATAATTTGCAAGATCCTCACACAAATTTCCTTCAAACTTTGGGATGTATCAAGGAGTTTTATTAGGGGTTGAGGACCAACTTGGATAATACCGAACTTGGTAGTTGGTTAATTTTTAAGAGTTTCCAGAAATAGTAAGCATGGAGAACCTATGGGATTCTACCCCCTAGAATGAATACTTCCAGAAGGACCATAGTTCAGAAGAGAATACCTTGGATTTTAATTGGCCCCAGGTTGCTAGGGATTACTTATAAATAGTCCTAGATTATAATATAAACCATGCTATCACAAAATATACATAGGATATCCTTGACTCATTGCAGAATTGTGAGCAAAAGAGGTTTTTCCTCCCATCATAACATTATAAGAAGGATAAACCACTTGGCAGGGAATGATAAACCACTTTGTAGGGAAGGATAAACCACTTGGGAAAATTCCCACTAACCTATAGTCAGAAGTGAAAGGAATACTCCCCTATTGACGAAACACTTAATAAGGGATGCCATACACTAAACCACTCACTGAAGGAAATACCGTAGTCTACCCTCCTTGTCCTTAAAAAGGATTGGTAGATGTTGTAGCTACTACGACAACCTCCAAAAGTTTTCCTTTATTTAAATTTTGGAGCCCTCTAATGAACATGTCAATTTTGTTTCAAGTCATTAAGGTCATTTCATGCTAGGCCAAGTTTTCCTATGTGTTCAAGTTTCCTCTTGGAAAACACTAAGTGTCAATGACTTTTCCTTTACAAGCCTAAGGAAACTTTTCTTTATAGCGTACTTCCAAAACACAGCACTAGCACACCTTCCAAACATATGCTAGCCCACTTCTTAGAAGAAATTCCAACAGACTTTATAGAAGTAGAGACAGTACATCTTCAAAAGTTGTCTAACCCTTCTTGTCACAAGAACATGTGTTGGGCACATTTCCTTGATGTAGCATTATCGCACTCTCTAGGGATAGTCATCTTCCTTGTCGCAACAACATGCGGTAGGTGCAATTTCGACCTTTGACCTACCCACACATGTGTATCTTCCTATATAAAGAGCTCATCACAAGATCTCATTCCACACTTATTTCTCTCATCGGAGCTTTGCGAACTTTTATAACACAAGGTTAGCCTCTCACCCTTGGTCGCAAGTGTGTTATCTTCCGAGTAAGTTCCTCCTCCATTACACTTTAAAATTTCACTCTTAAATGTGTCACTTCAATTCTTATATATCAGTTTTTAGTGTCCCTTAACATTCATATCTTATTGGTATTCTTGTCATATGATAGTTATATATATGTGTGTGCATGACAAATATTTTTCATTTATATGTGTCCTTTTGCTTAGTTTCACCTCACACTTAGTCAATTTTTGAAAAAACCTTTGTTTTCATGTCTTTCTCTAGTTATAAACCCTTCAGTCTAAGAATCAACACATTGTTATCTCCTAACCAATATATTATCAAACCCTTGTGTCCTAAGCTTGTGACATGAACCCATCACAAGGCTATTCTCTCTGCAAGAGTGCATAACACACTTCCCGAGCATAGTCCCTACCTGCCTACTCTTCGAACCTATGCCATATTCCCAAACTAGCCTTAAGTAGCAGATAATGCACATCTAGTTAACAAGCATGCTAAATCTATGTTCCTTGCATATGTGTCATGTGCTCAATCCATAGACCATCTTTCAATAATGGTGTGTTTCACACTCTCAGTTTCTAGACCTCTAAATACTACCTCCAAATCTTGTGTTGTGTGCCAAGGCTATTCTCTCTCCCAGCACTAGCAGACTGCACACCTTCAGTGACCAGTCTAAGCAGCCTTGCTTCTAGATTGTGAGCTTGTGCATAAAACTAGCACTCTATCTCCCCCACAACTAATACTTTTCATAATTAAACAAGGTAGAGAAGGTGTTTTGTGGGATTAATTATGTGCTTTTCCATGAGTGAATTTCAGTTTCCAGGTATTGCAAATCTGGAGCCTACCAATTTTTCATCTTCCATTAAAACTATGAATCTAGTTACACACAAAGGACCAACAATAGAGACCACTAAAAGAAGTATTGAAGGTGTTGTGGATAGCATGAAAGCAAAAGTACTAGTCCTGGTGAACACAAGGTGCTTCATAGAAATTTCCACCACCTTAACATGGAAAATTATATTTAAACATTTTGTCAAGTGTGAGTTACCATAATATCTAGATCACATGGAAGTGTTTATCAATGTTAAAAGATCTAGATTCTACAATATTGTTAGCTGGTATCCAATTTTACCTTCTGCGGAGGTAATCAAGTGGATATTGTAGCATATTGACCTTAAAAGCATGTTCCTTGGAAGTGAAAGTGGACAAGAGCTCGCCACATACCATCCCCATGATATTCATTTACATTATAATCTTCTAAAGCTAAAGAAATACCTAAATTTGAAATTCCATGTTTCTTTATTTCTTTAGTATTCCATAAAGGACATCCTCAAGACATGGTGGCAAGAGTCGATAAAGTTTCACCAAAAGCCTGAAGGGATTTATAGAACTAATTCATTGAGGAAAGTATATCTAAAACTAATGGCTATGTGTTGGAGGCTATATGGGCATGAAAATAAAAGATTATTTAAAGAAATATGGGTCTATATGGTCTACCCTTTCACCATTGAAGGAAATATTTTCAATTGGTTTGATCTGATAGCCCAATAATTTCAACATAATGTTACAAAGGAAAAAATGTCTTGCAAGCTGAGCAACCTAATTTTTACATGTCATCCTACTTGATATATGGCATCTATGTCAAGAGTGAATTCCCAGTTCTAGAGTGAAAGTGGGCCAAGCAACAACCTCCTATGCACACCTTCTATAAGATATTGTCAGAGGTTAGCTATAGGGATTAGTATGAGAAGATAACTTAACACTTCATCGTGACATTATATAAGATGATATTTGGAGTTGAGGCAACTTGCATAATTGATAAGGCCAAGGAAGTTGTTGTTGAAGTTGCAGAATGGTTCACATTTTCTCATTATACATTCATTAGGGTATTCAGATCTTATAATATTCCACATCTTATTTTGAAGTTTGTAACAAATAAAGTGGTCATGCAATAGGTTGGTTACTAACTTTGTACCTGATTTTCACAACAATTACGTAAGTCAAAGAAGTCACCATGGCCTATTTTCCCTCTACAAATATGGTTATATGAATTGAAGAGTTTAAATGTAGCAGAGGCCAAAATTGAAGAACTTAATCACCTCATATTCGATGAGGTGAGTTTTCACCGATATGACCCTAGAAGTATACGCAAGAAACATTGTGAAAATCTAAGGTATACCTGACCATATTATCTTGTCTACTAGGAGGAAGAATAAAATATTAAGAACCACTATAATGCCTCTAGATCATTTCGATTAGGTGAAGAAGTGGGTCCTTCTCACACACTACGTGTTAGATACTCATCAATATGGGACCCAGTAGGGAATGGGCATTTAGGTTAATGATGAGTTAAAGTGGAAGTAAGAACAAGATGTTAAGAAGGAGAGGAGTAATAAGTTAAAAGATGATCTACACACTAAATAGGAAATTGATGTAGAAAAGTGAAGGAAAGAGATTGAAGAGGATAGTGAAAGGAGATAAGAGGAAGAATGAAGTTAGAAAGAGGATAATGATAAGAAGAAACAAGAGGATATACATAAGAGAAAATATGAATAGAAGAAAAGGAAAGAGGAAGAAGCCTTGAAGAGATAAAAACATGAATCTCTTAGAAAACAAAGGGAAGAAGAAGAAAAGAGGAAGACATGGGAAGAATAATTCGCAAAGTAGTTAGAGGGTTATTTGGAGGCCCAAGGTGTAGATGATGAACAAAAAGAGGAGAACGAGGTAGCATAAACTGATTCAATCATTGTACCTCTAGATATTCAACCTCTAACTCCTTTAACTGGTGGGCACCTTCCTTTCAGTGAGATGGGGATTCCACCTCCAAATGATGATAGAATTATGGACATCTCCAATTTCAGCTTTAATGAAATGAAAGACAAGATCATTCAAGAAAGAGGGAAGTAATTCCAAAACAAACTAGATCAATCTATTTCCATTCATGCAAAAAGGGTTTTTGTGTCAAACACTAAGACCACTCTTAGAGAAGTCACTTCAAAAAGTGAAACCTTTTGTAGTGGAAACAAAAAATAACATTGATTTTATGACACAAAATAATATACAATTGGAGAAAGTATTGACTAGTATAAAGAAAAAAATTGATCACCTCCTTGTCAGAATAAAAGGATGTCTTCTTACATCCCCTGTAGAGAGGGATTAATGTAAGTTATACTTGAGGAACTCAAGCATTGGAGGACACAATGAGGAAATTTTATGAAGCGATTATCATTTTTCATAAGGCAATGGTAGTTCTATATGAAGTCCATAAGGGATCACAAGAAAACATGAGGATATGAAAGTTAGCTCATACAACTATAGTTATGATCTACAAATATGGAACCAAGCACTTAAATGCATTTGGATCATTCAGTAGAAATGAAAGGGTTGAGGCTGAAATGGATATGGTGGAGATGAGAATGCACATATAGATCTATGATCAACTTAATAATAATATAGGAAACGTTATGTCGACATATACGTGGTTGCACAATATATTAGATGCCTTGGTGTGAGTACACAAGGTACCTTGTATAGGTGCACCTGGGGGGTGAGACACATGGATACTATTAGGTAGGGGTTAAAGAAATTTTTGGACTAGATCAGACAAGCGACTACTGAGAATGACTTAAAGACATTGTTCTACAATATGTAGTTGAGCTAGTCCAGCTACATATGAAGCTAGTCATGTTGTGGAACAAAGTGTAATCAGGTTCCAAAACCATATATCCAAGTGCTTTGGAGGGAAATATGAGATACAATCCGCATCTACCACAAAGAGTCGAAGGCATACCAACAAAGTATAGATCTTGGTATCAATATATTACAATAGAGATTCATGTAATAGTCATCAAATTGCAGTTTCCTCAAACATGAACACAAATATGTTTATTTTTTCTTTCATGAATCTTTTCCATAATTTTTGTGAAATGTAAATTTTGTAATTAAGAAATGAAAAATGTAAA
>Ga0115851_101378_pt1 | contig 12758 bp, 7 predicted proteins | sample InSIn2gowninarea_FD_83865 | JGI IMG/M metagenome (GOLD analysis project Ga0115851, IMG submission 83865)
TTTCGTCCTCCTTGACCGTCTTAGGACCAGCCGGTAACCCGATAAGCTGGGTAGGACCAGCCTTTTGAATTGAGGGGAAGAAATCGATCTATCATTCATGGCATAATGACATATATAATATATGCATTCACGCTCTATCGATCGAATAATGAATTCGATAGCGTAATTACATATGCCCATATATGTGTCTGCTCGAGAAAGTGTCGAAATGACGCGTAGATCTAAGAAGAGCGACAATGACGTAATGACGTAGAGAATGGCGGAGATATCGCCAACCAAATAGAATCTCGTCATCTCGCAAATAGAATATGGGCATGGGATCGTAGCTCGAATCATCGATCGGACCCGTAATATCGTATACAAATAGATATATATCATTATATATGTCATTATGCATTTCTTCCAGTCATTCATTATATATATTATATATGTCATTACGTCATTCTCCTATAGACAGAACCAACTCCACGAAGTGGGCAGGCAAGCTCACCTGAGCATCTGACCTTTTCAGTTGTCCTTCCTCTTTCGCATAGAATGAATTCGGTAAGGAAGGGTAGAGCCTCATGGTCAATTGAATAGCACTTCCCTCAGAATTAAGGACCCGACAGGGGGCTCGACTGATAAGGACCTTTTCGGCGGATTCTCCTGTGGTATCTGCTGCTTCAGATTCATCGAATTCCCTCCCCGAACCGGAAAAAGATCTCAGTTTGCATAAGGGTGAGTAAGCGAACTCTCGACTAACGCCTTTTAGTTACTTATTTGAGACCCAATAAGTAAATTGAAACCTATTTCTATTTAGGAAAAACTGTTGTTTCCAGGTCGAGTGACCCTAGACAGACCTAGCCCTTCTTTGGAGGAAAAGAATTGAACCTAGAAGAATTAGTCTGGGCTGAAAGCCCTTCCCACCTCCTTGGAATAGGCAGTTTTTTCCTCTCCCTAACAGTCGAGCCCCTGCCGGTCCTCTGTTGTTGAATCGGTTCTATCTGAATCCCTCCCTGAGACTGGAAAAGGGACTACGGGCTACCAACAAGACTGACGAGTCCATATGACTAATCTACAGAATCGAAGGAAACTGGAAGAACGAGAGAGTCCAGCTGAACTAGGATCTAGACTCCTTCCGAGAGGCAAGTTCAGCTACAGACTAAACCTAAGAGATAGACTTGCTATCCTGCATGCCCTTAGCTACAGGAACAAGTAGGCTGGGAGAGGGCTAAGTCTTCCTGGCATCAATCGAATACTAATTATTCATTAAAGAAAGATTAGCGCAATCACTATCTGATATTTGAATTGAATGAAGGTACAAAAGAAAGAGGCAATCTGAAGCTCGTTATGAGTCCCAATCATCTCTTTTGCGGCATTCTTCTACTGATTGAGGCTCTAGGTCTTGAGTCATAATTTGAGTAGCTATTGCATAAGAAAACACATCATTTATCTGGACATCATTTCGGTACCATGATTCTCCACTCCAAGGAAGGTAGAATGTAGAATGCACCTCCGAAAGGATTACTTCTAAAAGTCAGAGGTTGAGGTTTGCGGAAATCGAGGTACCTAATAGGGGAAAGCACTCCTATTCCTTACCAAGGTTCCGAAGGAATAGACTAAGGCCCGACTATCCATATTGATATGAGGATGGCAGCTTTCTTGAGGCTGGTTTGACTGCTTTACTTGGGGCCCCTTTCCAGCCCCTGAGCGTTCGTGGTTGCCGGCGAAGCCCATTCTTATTCATGTAGTGTAGTCAAATCTGTCAGGGTAGACTTTTCGAATTCCGGACCGTGCTGAAAGTTCCGTCAAGGTTGAATGTAGTGTAGTCAGGCGACCCTTGTTTAGTTAGTTTCGTTGGGGGGCTCATCAGCCTCTTTCTATATTGCATACTTTAACACCCCTTGATCTTAAAAGAGGTGCAGTGCAAGCCTTACTTACCTATACCTTTTTTATCTTCCGCTCTCACGGATATTCGCCAGCTTTGTTACTCTGGTGGCCCTTGACTGATCCGTCTCGTATCGTTTAGATAGAGATCGTCATGGGTTCTTCAATCTTTTGTTAACCTTTAGCTGCGGGCCTTTGTCCACGGAGAAAGTTGTCGAATAGCAGCGGATACATTCCTATTGATATTCTATGGTCTTTTCTGTCTTTCCACCTTTTTCTTGCGGCCTTTACCCGGAGGCATCCTATCTCGAGCAGGATCCCTCTGCTCTTTGGCGCTCGGGATTCAATTCAAGAACTAGTCACTCACCGTCTGATTCACGCGGATCAGAGCCATCGAGTCGATAATAACAGTTCTTCGGTGCAGCTCTGACCCTACAGCAAGATCACAGCTTGCCGCCGTTAACTATCTAGTTCAGGGGACGAGTCTCTTAACGCGATCTTCTTATTATTAAGCCCGCTTTTGCGTTGCCGAACTCTTCTTGTATTCGCCATCAGGTGAAGGAAGGTTTTGATCCTTTGCCCTCAATCAGGTCGAGTTAGTTACACCGGATCGGGTCTTCCGTCTGTCTATTTGGCGATTAGTGTATTGTATCCTGCTAGTAGGAGTCTCTGCTATGGCGCTATCAGAAGGAGCAGCAGTTAGCTTGTAACTTATTCTCCTTCCCTGATTACAGGAAAGCGCCCTCCGGGTCCTTTTTTCGCTCTTAGTTTCATAAAAGGGCTATTTAGCCTTCCCTTTCTTAGAGTGTTCCGTCGTTCTGAGCTAAGATTAAGATGGGGAAGCAAGGTTTTCATGGGATCTAGCCCGGGAATTGCTTATATAGAATAGATCCGCCCTTTAGTATTTAGTGAGGACACCTAAACTGAACACATTCCGAATCAACGCATTTTTCGCTATCTACGATAAGACGAATTCAGATTTCTGAATCCAATAGTTGTATAGTGGATTCATACCGCCCTTTACTTACAGGTAGGACAAGATTGACCCTCCATCAACTATTAGAGAAAATGACAGAATGCGGTAGGGATTCTGTCAGCTGTGGCATTCCTGCAGCTTTCAGTTAAGTGCCCCGGCCTTGGTGATAATCACAGTGCTCGTTGGGATTGAATCCCTTTGGCGGTGGGTCGGACACTGGCTTTGGTGGTAACAGTGCCAAGTATCCTTGCTGCACAAGGTACGGGAGTCACTGTGATCGAGTGTAGGGCAGCGGAGTGAATACTCTTCTCTTTTTCTCTTCCAATTGCTGCTGCGGCTGCTGTTGCTGGGCTAACTGGGAGGGAATCCGCAGAGGGTCCGAAGGAGAGGGCTTCGGCCTATTGCTTGGACCTGCTGTGTTGGAGCTGGCAGGATCAGGTGCACTTCGCCTTCACTCTTCTTTGCTTCTCCTGTCCTTCTGTTGGCGCTCGTTTTCACGGTCGAAGTGCTAGCCGCCAGAGTTCCGGTGCTACTGCTCTGCCCCAGAATATCTTGCATGGCCCCTGCCTTAACTGAGGCCTCAATTCTTGCTCCCTTTCTTGCCAGAGTAGAAAAGTCCGGTAGGGTCTGGCCAACCAAGAGAGTGTGATACGGGTTCTTTTCTTTAGAGTCCGACGGAAGGAAGTGATCAGATCCTCTTCTGTGAGCGGGGTCTTTAGACGGGAGGCTGCCTTTCTCCACCGGTAAGCATACTCAATTCAACTTTCGTTTTGCTTCTGAGACATCCTCTCGAGGTCTGACCTCTGTGGCACGAGCTCCATGTTAAACGAATATTGTGCCAAGAATGCCTCCGATAAGTCTTTCCACGTCTTGATCTTACTTTGGTCCAGCGACGTGAATCACCTAAGGGCCGAGCCCGTCAAACTTTTCTGAAACAACTGGACAAGCAATAGATAGTCGGTGCCGAGTTGGAACATATCCCCAAATAGACTTTCAGGTCTGTCTGGGGGCAAGCCTTGCCGTCATACTTCTCAAAATAAGGGACTTTCAACTTACTTTGGTAATTGGGGGGAAAAGGCAAAGGTCCTTGAAATCGGTGGCTCCCAACAAGTGTGTTCCTCTTTACTTCCTCATCTCTTCTTTCAACTTCTCGATTTCCTCCTTGTTCGTGTCAACCACCGGAGGCGGGCTCAACAATGACTGGATTGGCACAGCCGTCTGAGGAGCGTGGTGAGCCTGCCTGAATTCCTCTTCCTCATAATGGTCGACGGGTGAATGTCTGGGGAAGGACCGGGCGAGGTGAGATAGTGGGTGCGGCGGAGAAGGTAAACAATGGAGGTTGAGGAGGGAAGGTAGGTGAGACATTTTGGGTAGGGCATGGGGGATAAACTGAAAGTCGGTAAGGAGAAAGAGACTGCCTTATATATCCAGTAAGGGCTGACTTGAGTGGTCTGGCTCTGGTTGGGTGATACAAGCGGTTGTGAAGAATGGGACTGTGCTGCCAGAAAATTGCCAAACATCTTGATGAGGTCTTGGACTCTCTTTTAGCTGGAGAAAGTCACTCAGCGGTACCCTTTGAGGAGTCATGCCCTCAACTGGAACGCTTGCTACTGCTTGGGCAGTAGTAGGAAGGACAGGAGTAGACTCGGTAGTAGAAGCTGGGTCTTCGATCATGTCGCGTGCCATCGATCTAGTTCAAATGGGACTCCTTACTTGAGCCAAATCAAAGAAGACTGTCCTCACTTTACTTTAGACAAAAAAGTTCAACATCCTCATTAACTCATTGAAAGAATGTAGGAAGACGTTCTGTTCTCAATTCACTTTCAGCCCTTCGCCTGTACGCTACTAGGAGAGGGTAAGAACAATCCCCAGTAACCAATATTCCAAAGCCCTCCTACTAGATAGGGGTCAGTGGAAAGATGGCGGCTACAAATAATGCATTCTAATGGGTCTAATGCCATCGTGGTATAAAGCTATAGACAGTAAGAGCTTCCTATTACCTATTAAGAGAGAAAAGATTAGGAAAGAAGATAGTGCGCTACTCGGATAGTTTCCTAATAGCTAGTCAGACTCGAAGGAAGGGAATGGGAAGTCCACCTTCAACTAGGCAAAAACAAGCCCTTTTCGTGCAGGTGAGTCGTGAACATCAGAGTCTGATCATAATCGTATGATAAAGATAGTAGCTACGAGCCCAGCTTCTCTCTCAGAAACGAGGGAAATCCGTAATCAGTGAATACTGGGACAGGAATGACCAACTTGCTTGTGGGATCCGCTTTACTCGGATCAGGGTTCACACTTGACGAAACGGAAAGAGAAAGACCAATCATTAAAGATTCAAAAGCGGATCATCCCTCTAAGAAACTATCATTTCAAGGCAGGCAAACCCGGAAAGAGAGATCCCGGAGAAGATTCTCGCTGACGTCAACCAGATGCACCGGAAGCTACCAGCTACTACTCACCAATCCAAACAAAGCCAAAGCCAGCCAGAAAGCTACTACTACTACCTTTCCCAGTCAGCCGGACAAAGCCAAAACTAGGCCAAGCCAGCAGCCAAGCTACTACTACCATAGCCAGGCAAGCCAGTTATACATGCATCTCCAGTTCCCGTTGAAACACTAAATTCTGACCTTTGTGATCGTGATCCAGCCAGATGTTCCAGATCCAGGCTTTCGTGGTCGAGGTGAAGAGTCCGAGTCTTGGTCTTGAGATAAAGAATCTGATCTTAGGGATGAATAATTTCTAGAGCTAGAAGCACCACCAAGAGCAGCAGTTTTTGAAGTTCCATCCCTACTAGCATCTCTTCGCCCAGTTCCAGGCCCAGGTTCAATAGTAGCATGAATGCCCTAACTAGATGCTCGTGATTCTGAGTCTTATGTTCGAGATAGAGATCCAGTTTGAGAGCCAGACAGACAGCCAAGACAGAAAGCTAAGCCATCTTAGACCTTGATGCTGCAGCAGTTTTTTCTGTTGTTGATTCTGATCTTGATCCAGTCGTCGATGAAGCAGCAGAGCCGCCTCATAAGTCAGAGCATCAGTAGATCCAGTACCAGTACCAGTTCTTTCTGTCGATTATGCAGTTGTTGATCCAGCAGCAGTAGAAGCAAAGGATACAGTTCCTATCCCAGCTTCTTTCCTAGGGTGACATTAGCCAAGGTTTCTGGACCTGTAGCTTATCCGGTAGCTAGGGCAAGGCCTGCGGATACACTAATTATCCCACCACTATTTATCCCCCGTTGATTTACCTGTTAAAGAAGTCATTTCAGTCGATCCTCTAGCAATTGAATCCGTCGCAGTTTCCATGCCTCGCTAAGCACCCCTCACAATTCGATACCCAACAGCAGAAGATTTAGCAAAGCCAGCAGCTGACCCAGCATACTCACCAGTTGGAGATTTAGCAGCAATCCCATCAATTGATCGAGATTGATACCCTGCAGGCAGCGAAGAAAGCATACGAGTGAGCCCCCATTCCAGGTATGGTTTGGAATGGATCATTGACTACTTGATCCTTTTCATAGTAATAACAATCTCTTTATCCCACCCGCTCTTAGAGAGAGTTTAAGATAGCTGAAGCTTTATACGCATTCATATACGGAACAATCTATCATGTTATTCATCCTTGTCCAATTGAGGGACTGCAAGTGCCAAACGCGGATCCATCTTATATGGTGATGGTAGTGAAAAAATATCCGTATAGTGACTGCAATATGGAATCTCATGCCTTAAGTTCCTAAGGCGCGAAAGCTATTAATTAATTATAGAACTTGAACGATTATTCAGTAGTCGCTCTATATAAGTAGTAAAAGCACCACCTGCAGAAGCATTGGTTATTCAACAGACACTTCAATAGGTTTTCCAACAGAATATGAGACGGGATTACGAGCAACTGGGTCTGCTGATTCAATGAATTCAACTAGGTAAACTGCCTTTGCGCTTGACTCTTCCTCTCAATCTCAAATTGAAAGAGTTCCGTGCGAAGGGATACTAGGTCTACTGAATCTGGGACCGGGGGATCCATATACGGTATCGCAGGGAAACCAGGAAAGATAATCAGCTCTAATGGTATGACGAAGCTGCTAAAAAAGGAGCAAAGAGGTGTAATTTCACAATTATGTTCGCTAGATGTTTCCACATCAGAATCATCTATTTCTCCAGATCTCCTCAACGCTTGAGTAGTTTTGGATACTTCTGCATAAAATTTTCATCCTCCCATGTGGAATCTTTAGTTTACTAAGCTAGATCGGTAGATGGCTTATGATTTGGATACTAATACAACTGGGATTCAAAGAAGGATTAACAGACGATCTATGGACTTACTTGGCTTGGTCCCAGTTTATAGGCATTAAAGAAAGATATAACTAGGGGCGCAAGCAGGAAAAAATGCAGTCAAAAGAAGCCTGCCTTAGTCTCAAATAGGGCTTAGCCTCAATGGCAGACCAACTACCAAATGCGGAATGACGGTCGTGAGCCGGTCCTTATGGAATTCCTAGGCGTGAAGGTGGACAAGGTGGCGGGAAGCCTCTTTATATGGCGTAGCCCTTCGAGTGAAGCATTCGATTATGCGTGCTGGCCGCTCATCCTTAAAGGCCGGGTTGAGAAGGAAGACTTAGAGCGGACGGATAGAAGGCCTTTCCTCTGAAAATGGCAATGCTTCATCGGAACTCTTGGAGGAGTTGGGTATACTACATTACTTCTTCAGGAGCAAGGTGGGCATTGATGAATATCGGGCGTAGTTCATCGTCCGTGCCCAAATTGATCTGCTTGACTTCGTCTTCCGTGGGAGGAGCTTTACGTAATAGGGGGCTCCTCTCTTTCTGACGCTGCACGTGTTAAGGCTTGGAGTTTTTCTTCATCTTCCTCGCCTGATTCATCACTGTCGGAGCTCTATTAGTAAATTAGGACTGCTGCGAAGTTTACTGCGAGAGCAACTTAATTATCAAGTTCAACTTCAGAGTCTCAGCCTTCTGTAGTGTACGACTCATAAGCTTCAGATTCCGACCCGTCTGTCGTTCCATAATCAGGGATGTACCCCAGGCCGTACGTCGGAAAGCTGATAGCCTCCCCTTCTTCTAATGCCTGCTTTTGTGCCTTCGTCAAGCCCCTTTCCCTTAATCCCCTTCCCTAGTCCGACAGGATTTTCCAAGTCATAGCCCATTTTTTGCATTATCTTCTTAGCAATAAGGCCATAGTTGGAAAAGTCTGGCCTCCCTTCTGTAGCAATAGGCTCCACCTTCAAGGCATATGTTGAAGTTGCCCTGTTTTATATAATGGGGCCCCTGCCCCCAGTCATTGGTACCGCGAAGATAGCTCCTCCAGGTTTATCAACTGACGAGTGGCACACCAGAGGTGGTAGTGGAAGACCTACGCCTACGCGCATTGCCTGTTTACCCTCTTGGGCCTCTTCTTCACTATCAGATGTGACGCTAATAGTCATTAGATGAGCTTTTCCTATTTTTAGCTGCCGGAATGACCAAAAGGGCTTAGAGCTCGGCGTTATAAGAAATTCGGAAGGTATTTTCATTTTTCTTGTGGAAGGTGAAGGATCCTCCAAGGCCTTCCCAGCAGTGGATTGTAGGGCGTGTCGTTATAAATCACATAACACGTGATTTCAGACTTCAAGTCTGCCAACTGACACTTAAGGCGAATCTTACCAATCGCCCTTTGGGAGTCCGCATTGTATCCTTGGATGGTCATCTTAGTGTGACTTAATTTACTGGTAGCCCTGGTGAGCTAGAGCACGAAGAGGCATTCTAGTTATGGCGGACCCCCGGGTCTATCTGCACTCATGGTCACTTTGCCTCCCCAATGTACCCGGAAAGGTAGAGCGGCCTGTTATGTTTCATGTCACCCAGGAGTAGGTCGTCCTTTGAAAAGACTATGTTGGCGGCCTGGAACTCTCTGGTTGCCATACATTCCTCACACTCTTTAGGCTTCTTCCCTTTAGCTTCAACCCGATTTACGTGAGTGTCTTTTAGGCTTGCGAGAGAGCTTTGACTACTACTACTGCCTTTCTGGTTTCAGGAGAAAGACGTAGGAGGTCTTACATAGAAATTATGGCAGGAATAGTGGCCAATTGAGTCACCAGGTCATAGTCGAACGGTTCGTTCAGACCAGGTGGATTGCTCCCTCTGGCGAGCTCTTTTGTTTGTAAGGGCCTTAGAAGTTCTGCCAACCTCCTTAACACTTCTGTGCAATTACGAATTTCTTCCCGACCGCGTTCCCTTACCCACTTCCCTTACTTTTGGGTGAGAAAGTCCGTCCTCCTCATTAGGATCCGACTCGGAATCCCTGACTACTGAATTACCGGATGAGATAGCTTGTCACAAGTGAGCACCTTAGCCTTCAGAGCCAGCCACAAGAAGGCAGCAACCTTCGAAATGACACCCGCTTGCCAAACTGGGAAAGACCAACAATTCTCAGATGCAATCATCTCATACCCCGAAAACATTGTATATGACCAGAAATCTGCCATTTTTAGGAGTCAGTTGGAGGATCCCGTGGTATGTGAACTGATTGAATCAGCTGCAAGAGTTGTTCAACTTCCTCTATAGCAGGTTCCAGAGCTGGAAGCTGCAAAGGGAGATTCCAGATGGTTTGGTGATATCGCCAAGAAAAGCATTCCTCAACTTGATATCATCAATCAGGATAAGGATAGTCCTAAAAAAGGAAATCAGGAGGCCCGCCCAAGAATCAGTATAAAACCCGCCTGGCCATTACGAACTATAATACTAATCCCCTGCCTTAGGTGATGTCCGATAGCAACCCAGGGGTGAAAAATGGATGAACCTAGAGGCAAAGAACGCTAATGGACGTGAAGAACTGCCCCTGCGGAAGAGACTTAGCTCTTATATGCCTAGCCCACGCCGGCTCTAGTTGCGTCACAAATCTCCAAGCCCATTTGACAAGCGGTTAAGGTGTTCCCTGCTAAAGAAAGCGGGAAAGCTCTTGGAAAACCTGCCTGTAGAAACCAAGAGAAATCCGTCATAAAGTGGGTAGGGAATCTGTTTGGGGGAAAGCGGGCAGGTAGAGGGATAAGGATCGGGTTATAGATGTAATTAAGGATCTATAGGTGCGAAGCCGCTTGTCCCTCCCTCCTAATTGATAGCTCGGCGAATAGAGAGGGCTTCTCTAAGTGCCATACAGGAATTGGTCGGCCTGAGCTTGCTCCCCCTTCAAATTCAGGCCCCCTTCAAATCAACTATCGGCCCCCTTCAACCTTAAGGGGGGGCATGCCTTAGATGGACGAAATCTCTCCAGGTCGGTCGAGATTTCAAGGTCCTCTCCTCTCCTCTCCCTTATGGTCGAGCACCTAAAGGTGATGGCGGCCAGTCGAGCCTGCTTTCGCATTCAATTTACTTATCCCCTCTCAAATAAGTAACTAAAAGGCGGTGGTCGAGCACCTAAAGGTGATGGCGGCCAGTCGAGCCTGCTTTCGCATCCTTATCAGTCGAGCCCCCTAAAGGGTCCTCTCCCTTATGGTCGAGCCTGCTTACGCATCCTTAGCAGTCGAGCCCCTGCCGGTCCTCACCCATCGGAATGAGTGAGTCGATGGCGGCCTTATAGTCGAGCGTTCGTTCCTCTCCTGTTAGTCGAGTCACTTAACGTACCTCACCCTACCGGGCCTCTCCTTAGCAGTCGAGTGTGCCTTCCTTGATGCTTATTGGGTGGTGGGCATCGGAATGAGTGAGTGACTTCGTCCCTAAAGGAGAGATTGAAAGGCCTTATGCCATGTAGCGTATATAATAGATCTTTTTTCTGATGATATTATATACGCTACATGCCTTGAAATCTCGACCCACAAGGTCCGGAGGGCTTGCGCTTCTGAGGGCAAGGTGCCGCTTGACCGTAAGGGAGATGACAGTGAGATTGCCCTCTCCCTTATGGTCGAGCCTGCTTACGCATCCTCTACCGCCCTAGAGATTTCCCGGGCTCAGGGATAGGAGGATGGCCGGCCCTTGATCTTATATATGTTAACATCTATTTTCATTGATTCATTTTGGTCAGCCTTGACCTAACCAACTACCTGATACTCTCTGTCTTTCATTTGAAGAGGGATTTGAATCGCCTGATACGTTCGAATAATCGACGAAGGAGAAGGAAGGATGGCTCACCTGACATCAGAAGGTGAGGAAGGTACGAAGTCGCTTGTCCGCATCGGGCAAGGCTATGATCACAAGGCTCCCGGGCACAGGGGCTTATGGCCAATCTCAAAAGGCTTCTGGAAGGACCTATTTGAACAAGCGGTAGTGAGAACTTCAAGTAAGCAGACAAAATCCCAGCACCAGAGCAAGCAAACCCTCTCTTCAAAGTGTAGTTTCTAAATGAAGTAAAGGGTAATTGAGTCGGTAAAAGGGAAAAAGATTGCTATTCCTTGCGTCGTTAAGAGTTCTGGCTTCTAGGGCGTAGTCAAGATAAGATTACTCTTTCCTTGGAGCCGGATTGAGCTTATCGTCTCCGAATCTTACTCCAAAAGAGTCAATTCTGCGGACGCAGAGAGGAAGAAATCCTTGCTGCTCGGGGTAAGAAGATGCTGACTTTACCGTGGAAAGAGTAGTGAGAGGAAAGCCTTTAGCTTCCTTTGTTCTACCCTTCGTGCGTGACCCGGAGCAGGTGGATTGACTATAAATCTAACTCTTCTTTATGTTTATGCAGCGACAGAGGCTACATCTCTATCTGAGATACCCGCGAGAGTGACTCGTTTCCTTAAGGCATGCCCCTAATCAACTTCCTATTGCAAATGCCAAAGCACCAAGAGCTGCAACTTGAAAATCTTTCATACCCTCAGCTCCGGGAAAAGAGCTAACTGCTGCGGGAGAGGCAACTTCTCTTTTACTTCATTCAATTCGGAATCAACTATCGGCTACACCTCGTAAACTCGGTTTCGCTCCTCATACCTATCAAATCCTCGCATTTCTATAAGATAAGTCATGTTCACATGTCTTGTGAACTTTCAACCATCAAGAGTGTAAGGTCAAATGAACAGTCTCTTCTTTTTTCATTTTGAACCCGAGCTAATTCTTTTAGATCTTCTCCGTTCTCTGGTTCCTAGCCCAAGCCTAAGGGCTATAGCTGACATTGTTGAATTAGCTGACAGAAGAAGCGAAAGGTATTCTGATTTAAGTTCGCCCAATCCTCGCTCTAAAGGCTAAGCCCTTCTTCTTGAAAAATAGGCATATGGGTGATAAGGAACTTGAAACAGGCATTGATCCGACTGCCCGACGACGGAGTGAGACTATAAGAAAACGGCAATAACGGGTTCAGGCAGGCAACTTAGTATTCAGACAAGCCTTCGCGGCTTTCTCTTAATTAGGCCGTTACACGAGTGGCTTCTTTCGATAAAGCAGCTGAAAAGACAGAAGCTACAGGAAGACCCAACACCCATCGTAAACTACGTTCATTGCTCAGGCAAGGGGATATACGAATATACCGACTGAACGAAGCGGTAGTGTTTCAGGCAGGAGGGCTCTTTTTTAGCCTACTTTGAGTCCTCTAGGAAGCCCCTACTGAACGGCTGCATTCAGAACCTCGCCTACTCTAATTGTTCTAGCTAACGAGCGGAGTGAGGGAAGGTTTGGAACCATCGATTCATCCGACTCACTGAGAAAAAGAGAAGCTACTCGCAACATGGGTTTGGCTCGCAGTGCCTCCCTCTTGCCTTAAGCGACTACTAGTGAGCTTTTGAATCATTTCATAGCTCTGCGCCTGTCTCTTATACCTTCATCGCTTATTTCCACCCTTTGAGCCAGCGACACCTCTCCACGAATCAAGCCGAATCGAGCAATAAAGAAAGACTTGACCGCTTCCAGGAAGTTGGTTAGGTCAAGGCTGACCAAAATGAATCAATGAAAATAGATGTTAACATATATAAGATCAAGGGCCGGCCATCCTCCTATCCCTGAGCCCGGGAAATCTCTAGGGC
>Ga0115851_101379_pt1 | contig 12755 bp, 16 predicted proteins | sample InSIn2gowninarea_FD_83865 | JGI IMG/M metagenome (GOLD analysis project Ga0115851, IMG submission 83865)
TTAGGATGATATGACAGATTTCTAAATTGACTGATAATTTCTCCAGACCATTCTTATGCTCCTTAGTACACAACCTTTAGGCTAAGAAGAGATGGGAATTTGTTTGTTGCATGGTTATCCTCACAAATAGAGAAAACCTCTATGGCTTTTAATGAGCACTCATTTAGGGGATGCCTCTTAGTGAATTTAGGGGAAAATATGGCTAATTCCCTTTCTGCATCCTCTTGCTTCCTTTTTATCTACATAATATCCATCTGCAAGGAAAAGGCATGCAACATTTCACTCTTAAAGTCTTCCAATATTCTCCTTATCTCATGTTTGATATTTGATGTAAAGGGAGATGAGTTGACCAAGCCTTGACTGGACCTACCTTTTTTCCTAGTTGCCCTAGAATGATTCTTGAATAATGTCTTGATGTCATCATAGGTCAGTTGGTAAATGTATCCTTCATACAACATATTGAAGTCTCCATTACATTTTCCCTAATACCTCAGGGAAGTACAAGCTTAAGTGATTCAGGATCAAGGGTACAGTTATCCCTCTAGTAATTGAGTTAAAACCTTTCCTCATAGTCTTCTAAGGATTCATCTGGCCCTAGTGTCATTCTAAAGATTTCTTCTTTTGTCTCCTTAGACCTACAATAGTCCATGTACTTCTCATTAAAGGAATGTTGCATTAGTGCCTAGGTGGTGATACTACCTCTAGGTAAACTCATAAACCAATGCAAGGTTGCATCCTCGAGGGTGGAGGGAAATGGCTTCAGCTTTTGTTCATCAGAGGCATAGTCATAGGTCCTAAAAAATACACCAAAGTCAATCATAAATGTTTCAGGGTCCTCACAGGATAAACCATGGAAATTTGGAAGGGTTGTAGGGCTTATATTCTCCATCCTAGCCTCCCCATTGGTCTCTCAAATAGGAAATAACTCATTTTTTCTATTTTCAGCCAATTTTGGGTAGGTGATGTGGTCTCTTACTCCCCTATGGGTTCCTCAAAAATTTCAAGTTGCTCACTTAGAGTATTTTCTAACTCCCTTGTAGTCAAGGAGGGAAGCTTGTAATCAGCAAAGAATAAGGATGGTTGACTACTTGATGGAGTGGGGTCTTTTGATAGAAATTTCCCTTTGATATCCCTACTCGTACGAGGCATGAAATAACTGGTTTTGTTTTTCTGTATTTTTTCTTTCTTTTTTTCTCTTTTTCAAATCAGAAATGCTAATAGAGAACAAATGATGGAAAAGAAATAAAGGTAACATTTAAGTAGAAACAACACCTACTTGGACACCTCCCTAGCAACAGCGTAAAAAAATGATCAGCCCCAGTATCACAGCAAGATTGTTGAGACTCCCAAGGCTACAAACTTTAATTATCAACCGGGGGTAGTGACAGTGTCATATGCGCAGTAGGTCAAGCTCTACTCAGTCCACCTTCAATCAATGGACCAGATCAATACATGCAAATACCACTCGTTTATCTAGTTCAAGGAAGGGAATTGGATGAAAAATAAAGTTCTACTCTAACTGTGGGAATGGAACAAATTGCTCTACTTGCATAAACGGAAAATGTCATTCATCAAATGTAAGGTCTAACCCTAGTTGCACAAATATAAAGGCTCTGCTACTTACAAGAATGAAAAATAATTATGTATTTTCATAATGTAAATCATGTGCTACTTACAACAATGTAAATCATTAGTCTAATTCCCAAATGAGAAAAGTTGTTTTGAAAAGAAACTAAACCTATGCAAAACAACACTTTTGTAATTGAAATCCTAAAAACATGAATTCAAGAAATAGGCCTAGTATAATATATATGGTGCATCACCCTCTTAATCATTGTGTTCATAGGAGCTTGGATAGAGTAATAGAACTCATATGCATTTCATGAGAAAATCATCATTATCAGTCAATTTAGAAATCTGTCATATCATCCTAATTGCAAAATTGTGCTTGCAGTGAAAAGAAGGTAGGTTCAAAGTGGCCTTGGGTCTTCCTTAATCATTATTTAGAGCTTAGGGGTCATTATTCAAGCCTAAGAAAAAGAAAAATAAAAACTTTTGGAACAAATTTAGTCAAGTTTAGTGACTACGACAGGATTTTTACAAGATGCTACAGGATTGCCCTATTTTGCTACAAGATTGATCTCGTGGGAATCCCAAGGGTGAAAAGAGGTGGTTTTAAGGTGGGAAAGGGTAGGTAAGGGTATATGAGCATTGTGTGAGGCCTTTTCCAAGCCTAGTTCCTCTCAGAGACCCATATTTCAGAAAAACAAATGCACATGATGTCCCTCAAATAACCCATAAATATGGTCTTAGTGGCAGAATTTTGAGGGAAATGTGGGATGATAAGAGAAGGGTTGATGAAGATAGGGGAAATTTAGAATGAGTATGCCAAACCTACAAGCCACTGATAGCACCTGCAGACCAACAACAATCTGTTTTTTTGTACTCAAAGTGATGATCAAATTTCAGCAAAATAAACTAAGCAAGAAAGGATGTGTTGAATTTTATGAAATTAAACAAAGGAGTACTTGATTTCATTAAGGATTGATTCTCCTCACAACATGCATCTAACCTACATACATGTAAAATTAAAAAAGATGATTTTAACTCCTAGACTACAGAAATAGAGTATGTAAGAGACAATGAACTAAAGCCTAGCAAATTTCAAAGGGAAACAATCGCATATTTTGGTTTGCTATTATACACTCCTCAACCACTTTTCCCACAAGGGAGGTGGTAATCAGGCCTACAACCACAATTTTATAGCAAATAATTTTTTACTCAAAATGGGAAGGAAATGTTGCTATTGGAACAATGCATAAGCATGATACACAAAGTGGGACTGTGGCCCTTGGGTTAGGCACTAACCCAAGAGAACTCATCCCTCTACAACAAACTCAAATGTGAAGCAACAATAGACTTTTCATTAACATAAAATAGAGATCAGATACATCATACAATAACATAATGAAGATCCTAACTCCTGATAGTACTTCACTGCTCCCAAAAATTTGAATCCTAATGAGCCCTTAGGCCTATTTATTTATACAAAGAGGATTGACGGGCAGCCTCCTTGAAAAGAGGATTGACTCCCTCCAAAACTTCGAAAAAAGTGGATCTAGCTAACTTAGACTCTCACATTCACTTGAGTTCATTGGCTTCCAATGGACCTCGAGATGTAGATGAGTGTAAATGAGTGATTCTAGGGATCACTTTCGGTCAAAGGGGAGTAAATGCAGGGGACAAGGCTCCTACACTTCCTCTAGTTTCCTCCAACATGCCTATGCATCATAAATGTACTCAAATTTTCTTTTTTTTCCTACACATTAACCACATTAGGCCACGAAGCATAACAAACATCCTTTAATCTTCCTATTAAACACATTATGGCCAAAAATATGTTAATTTATGTGAGGAAAGGAGAAATTATGGGATGGAGGGTGACAAAATGGCCTTATAATGTAGCTTTTTATGGTACCCATCACATAGTTGCCCAATGGATATGCTATATGACATGGAATCCATTAAATAACTTCACTGTGTTACTCAAAACGTAGCAAGTAGTATACCATTTACGCAGTAATAATATTTTAAAAATTATAGCTTTTTATGATGCCCATCACACAACTGCCCGATGGATATTCCATATGACATGGAATCCATTAAATAACTTCACTATGTTACTCAAAACATAGCAAGTAGTATACCATTTACACAGTAATAATATTTTAAAAATTAAATCACTTATCTTCCTACTATGATGGTTATTAACAAACGACTTTTCCAATGAAATGGCATCATTACACCCTTTTCTTATTTTTCCCATCATTCTCATATATATATATATATATATATATATATATATATATATATATATATATAAAAAAATAATAAACTTTTTTTATTTTATATATTTTTTTCTTTTGTTATTTTTTCATTTTTATTTTTTTTTTTTTGTCCTCTTGACTAATATTTTGTGCACATCCACCTTCTAATGTAATTTTGCAAGGCATGCTTCCAAGTTAATTAGAATATCATCACATGAATAAACATAGAAATTTTATTAAATGAAGAAATAAATTTCCATGAAGTTTATTGCAATTTTATGACCCAATTTTTTTCTCGAATTTTCTATGGGGTCGCTTCCCCTCGAATTCCTATTCATATTAGTTATATATACACTCATCATTTGTTAGTCATTTAATCTATGCATGAGTTATAACATCTTGATTTCACAACCAATAAAACATTCTTAATTCCTTTTATTTAGTGGATTAACTCATATTAGACATTTCTAACAAGCCAAACATTCTATATTCACTTCAACAAGAACACTTAAAATACTAGTATATGCATAAAAATTTAATTAGATTCTTCCCCAATAACTTCAAGATCCCAAAAATATTTCAAAAAAAATCAAGAGGACTTTTCAGTATTTTAGATACTTGTGGGGATGCCTCCTCATCTCTCTTCCTCTTTGAGTTGCTTCCTTTGGTATTTCTAGTTGCTATTTCATGTGTCTGGAGTTTAAATGGGCATCCTTATTTTGTTTTTTTGTTAGGGAACTCATTGATCAGGTGTTGTTTTCCACATCCCCAACATTGGAATGTCCTTCTCCCCCTCCCCCCCCCCACCAACCTTACTAGCTTTCTCTTTGCTCTTGTTAGCATGACACCCTTCCATATCCCTAGAGGTTGGTCCATGTTACAACAACCCTTGCATATAGGATAGGTGTTGTAGCAACTTTTTGTTTAGCTTTATTTGTTCTTCTTGCTTTTTAATGATTCTTTCAGTCTCTACCTTTTAACTCTCCAATTCAGCTCTCGGACTCCTAAGAGTAGTTATTCCATTAGGGGAACATTGCTCTTCTTTCTCATGATAATTTTGATCCATATTGTTTTTTGTTCCTTTTTTATTATTCCAAGTTGTATCTTCTTATGTGTTTTCATGCACACACATTTGTTAGTTATGTCAAGCATAAACATATTAATTCAATACATTGTTATGCCAACACTAAACCTGTTGATCTGAAGCATGTTTATTTGATGTTGTTCACACATTTATAAACACATGTTAGCCACATATTCCAAGAAATCAAAGGGCATATCCACATGTTAGTAACCACATCAATAATAGGTTTAAAAGCAGCATTTCATCAAGGTTAGAAATCACATCAGTTGTAAATCAAAAGAAATTAGCATATCTATTAATCAAATTGTTGTATTAAATTTTTTTCATGAGCCTTTTTAGATCCATAATTGAACCTATTGCTCCATTATAATACCACTCTGCAACACTTAACAAAGCTCTAACTTTGCCTTTCAAGGCCCTTCTAGTTCAAGTGTCGAAACCGAGGTCTAATAACACAATGTAACACACCCTCCCACCCCCTTATACTATCTCGGGATATGGAAGATGTTACTTTGTATTTGACCTGAGCTTCAAGGTTTGTTATGAAGATGGGGTCACAAAATTCCACTTTTTCCAATGTTGTTAAAAGTTGAAACCAATGCCACCATTGCATTTAGCTCATCAAGAGCCTTTCAGAAATATAAATTTTATCTCAATTAGACTCTTGGATTCAGGGTTATTCCCATTTGAGGTTTGGCATATTATATTGTGATATCCCCATTCACTTTTCTCCTTTGAAGATGTTATAAATAAATTGAATAAAAATGGGGTTGAGTCAAGGGGCATATGCTTCTAGAGGTTACTGCTTGGGATTTAGAGGCTAATAGACAGGTGTGCAATAACCAAGTGATGTGGCCATTTTAGGAGGACAACTCATTAGGGTTTGAAGGTATGTAAGGGTGACTAGGCCATCCACTGCAAAAAAAATTATTAGATAGGAAAAATATGGGGGACACGGAGATAAATGTCACAATTTTGATTAGCTGGCAAGATTTTGATAAGCAGACACACAAAAAAAAAAACAGAAAAACAAACAAACAAACAAACAAAAACAAAGGTGACAATCATAGGAGGCTCTAGGTAAGAAAAACAAGAACGCAAAGGTGGATACATATACTGTTGAAAATAGCAACAAGAAATGATAAAAATAGAATCCATAAATTCCAATTTTAATTTGTCCTTGAATTAAAATTGTGAATTAACTTTGAATTTAGTCTCACCAACTGCTTGGAATTAATTAATTAATTCATTATGGATTAATTAGTTAGAGAAATTCAAATGAGAAGTCTTTCTGAAGTCATGCAATAGTTATCCCTTAAATTAAGGAGATTATCCCTTAATTAAGGAGATAAGATTGAGTTATATTTGAGTTGTAATTAGTTAGCTTAGTTTACTGAGTTAAGTCCAGTTAAATTAGTTCCAAACTATTTGAGGAACTAATTGTGAGTTATCAGTCAGTTGATGCATGCATGTACTCAACAAGTGTACTCTAGATAACTGAAGATTCCCTCATCAGAAACTCATGCATGTCTATTCAAAGAAAGACCCAATTGAGCTAAATTTCAAGGACAGGTTACTATTAGTTGCGTGTGTTTTCCTATAAAGGAAAATCATCCATGCAGTCAAGGTAAGGTTCCTTGAGGATTGCGCAGTCCTGATAGGGTGTAGGATCAATGTGAATGATCAGTCTTCCACTTGGTAACAAGAGGATCACCCTGGAGAAATTGTGCAAGGAAATAGGAGCTTGGAGGGTAGAGGAGAAGGCTTGTGAGAAGCTTTGTTTTCCTGTGAGCATCCAGGAGGATTGTACTAAGAGCTAGCTAGTTGTGAGAGCTAAGGCTTGGTGTAATTTTAAGATATTTCCAACTTGTATGATAATACAGATAGTGGGGTTTTTAGCTGATGCTTTCCCCTGAGTATTCTTATATGTTTCATGTGCATTGATTCTTCTTCTAGTTATATGTGTTCAGCTTGATCTTGCTCAAATATTTTAAGCTTCCACAAATTGATTGTAGAAGTAGGTTAAAGTATTTTTCTTTGGTTATATTGTGTTATCAGGTTAATCTACAGTCATAATTTCTACATGGTATCAGAGTTGAGTTTATCAGAGTTGTGAATAGTATACAGAGAAGAGAATTCAAAGTTTGAAGTTCAGGGTTGCAGGCGCAAGTCGAATTCATATCATACTTCAAGGTTGGCCAATGGTGTTCTATGGCTTGAGACTCGAGTATGCCTTGGAAGGCAGCTTGAATTACATAGCATGGAAAGATCACATGGAGGCTCTATTAGAAGACAATGGCTTGAAGGATTTCATTGATCAAGAAATCTCAAAGCCGGGTTCAACTAATGCACAAGAGTTGGCTAAGTGGAAGAAGTGTGTGGCGAGGGTGAGACGGATCATCCTTGAGGGAATTCGAGACCATATTTTCTCAAGTCACCATGGGAAGGATACTCCATATTCAATGTGGAAGACATTGAAGGACCTCTACCAAAATAGTAGCGACCAGAGGAAATTGGCGCTCAAGGTTAAGCTTCGAAGAATCAAGATGGAGAAAGGCGATACTATTTCCACATATCTGAACAAGCTCACCACTTACAGAGATGAGCTTGGAAGTGTGGGAATAACTATTGCCAATGATGATATGGTGAGCCTCACTCTCCTTGGCCTTCCAAAGAGTTGGAATAGCTACCAAGACTCTATGAATGGAAAGGAGAAACTGTCAGATTAGGAACTACTGTGGTCAGATCTCATGCGGGAGGAGATCAAGAGGAGCACACAAGATGGTTCTTCATCCAAGGATGATGATGAAGAAAATCTGGCCTTAGCAAGTAAGGCAAGGAAAGGGAAGGGGAAGGCTTCCTATTCCAAATCGAATTCTTCTCATGGAGGGAAGAAGGTTGACAAGTCTAAAGTGAGATGCTTTAATTGTCATGAGATGGGACATTATGCGACTAATTTCCCATCGAAGAATTCCAAGAAGGGATCCTCAAAAGGATAGGAAGGTGAGGAATTAGCCTCTCAGTTCGAAATGGACTTTGCCCTCATCGCATGCATGGTGTCATCGATGATGGGTTGTGTCTGGTATCTTGACAGTGGAGCCTCCATTCCACATGGCCGGTGATAAAATTTTATTCAGTACCTTGGAGGAGAAAGACCTCAAGATTCGCATAGAGATGGGTGACGACAAAAAGTTTAGTGTTTCAGGAGTGGGCACGGTTGCTTTTCAGAGGGAGCATGGAGCTCCTATCACCTTGACAGATGTGAAGTATGTGCCTGGACTGAAGAAGAACTTGGTATCGGTCGCGATGTTTGAGGACAAAGGCTACGATGTTGTCTTCAGTAAGGGAAAGGTTTTCCTTAGACACATCATCATGAGACAGGTAAAATAGATCGGTTCACGAGTCAAGAACCTATATGCTCTTAAGGTTCAAGATGCATGCAAAGCCTTGAGGAGCAAGGAAAATGTTAGAGACTTGGTGGTTGAGAGGGAGAGTAAATTACCTCTCAACATGCAGTCCCAGAAGAAGTCTTAGAAAATTGTGGAGGAGCCACAATTGGATAAGTGGGTAGAGGGATCACATGCAACCATACCTCTAGGTGTGAGGTGGGGCGATGTGAAGTGATAGTCCCAAGAAGACTAAAATTGGGCAGGGTCTGTTATCACAAAATCTGACCCTAATAGGCTATTGATCAAGTAGACTCTGAGTAACTCTTTCAAACCAATCTTTTGGTTAAGGCTTAGCCTCCTCAACCTGAGAGGGCTCTCTCAATAGGTTTAATATTTTTGATTAATGATTAGATGGCTAACTCTAGGAACAAAATGGACAAATGTATAACTGGTTGATTGGTTGAATCAAAGATAAGAAAACATCTATTGGGCTAATGGAGTCAAGATAGTTTTCAACAAAACAACATGATTAGCAAAACATGGAAGTTAAGACACTTAGAGTTTAGGTTTATAAATAAAATAGTAATATAGTGAATCAACACAATTTACAAGCATGTGAAGGAAGTTAGAGCATTTTCCAATGAATTCTAAGTATCACAAGCTCATACCACTGCAAATAAGTAATTGAAAAAGGCCATAAGAACATCAAACACATAAACTCCTTTTGAATCTTGAGTAGTCAAACTAATCTCTGTATTAAGTTTTAAAAAACCACAATTTCTTACAATAACACAACTTTATTTTGCTAATGAAATTACCAACCCTGAGGAATTCGATTCACAAGCTTTATATAGATTTCTTACAACCTTGGATACTATGATCCATCTCTAGGGGAATTCGAATTCCTACCATTGACACCTATCTATTAATAAAACAAATTACTTAATTACAACTTGACAGCGAGTTGTCTTTAAGAGTCCTAACAAAAATAGGAGTGAAACTCCTAAAACATGCTTTCAACAACCCTATCTATGACTTAAATACATTCTTTAATCAGCTTCCAACCCATGTCCTCGAGCTTGATGATGTCTCCAGTATTGTTGCTAACCCTGCTGAGTCATGACCTAATTGTCCTGAAAACAAGGAGACGGAATTCCTCGTTTTAAGGCCCTTAATCCTTTATGCTTATCTTCGAGAATTTTCATATGTGGCATGTGTTAGTAATCCATTTAAACTTCATTTTTCCACCTGTGCAAGAAAATAACTCTCAAATAGATGAAAAAGAGAATGAAATATGACAGTGCTACAAAAATAGCCTGTTTTCATAGCACAGCTTTTATATCACTTATGGAATACTTCTTTGAACCATTCTACATCATTGCCATCTGAAACTTCATCAATGATCCTCATATGTCTACCAGAAATCATCAAAACTTGAACTTAATCAAACCTTACCTTCGAAATGCATCTATAAAGTCCTAGAAGTCACCTTCAGAAGTTTCGTAGCATGCTACGAAACTGCTGTGTATGCTCTTTTTTCAACACAGCCTTCAAAATCTATAGCTTGGGAATTTTCAATATTTCATCAAGATTGATATGATTACCAAAAACAAAACAACTTAACCTTATAAGATTGTTCTTCTTTAGAGATGACCTTCTTTTTAATACCAAAATTGTTGTAAGATATATCCTTTACTACCCTTTTTTTGTCACTCTGTTTCATTATTGTTGTATCCTTTCTTCAACTTTTATCTAGTGTATTTCTAGGTCTTCAATTTGTCTTTTCAATCTCCTGTTATTAGCTCTCAACTGGGCATTCATCCTCCTTACAAATCCGGCTTCTTTAATTGCAGGAACAGTCCAAGTAAAGTACTGAGTTTCACTACTGACTATTTCTGGTTTGGAAACTTTTTCAACTTCCCAGAGAGCCTTTACCCATTTGAAATTTTTCTTTTCAATGGCATGCCTTCTTTGTCTCATCCTTAGTCTAGCAATTTCATTATTAGCTACTCTTAAATTCCTTCCATTTCTTCGTAACTGGATTTTCCTGTTTGAGTGGAAAAAGCTCTGTTTTTGTCACCGTCAGGTCTTGGTGATGAAAAGTCTACCAACTCTTCCTGAACAGTGGAAGCTTCTTCTATTTTCCCTAACTCAATATTGGACTCTTGCATCTTTTTGAATTGCCTGGTTAAGGGCTTTCTCGGCTTGAAAACAAAGGTTGTAACATCATCCTTAAAATCCAATTTCTTGGAGGGTTTCATTTTCTTCGACTTTCCTTTATCAAATTCTATGACATCTGCCTACACCAAAGGGTATTCTGTAATACCAATGGCTTCTAAAATATCATTTAAATCGCCCTTCAAGCTTGAACTTTCTCCTGAGATCACTGATTTACCCTTCTCCTTTGCAATTTGACTTCTAGTCAATCTCCTTTGAACTGGTTTATTAGCTGAATATTCATGTGTCATTCCTTTAACCTCATATATATTTTCCTTTGTAGATTTAGGAGTTTCAAGAATAACTACTGGTGTTTTGCTTACTTGTTCTTTCACCTCCTTCCTAGGTTTCAACTTAACAAATCTTTTTGCCCTAGACATTACAAACTTGTGGGTTTCTACTGTTGGAGTTCTTTAACCTTAGGGCTAATGCCTACATCCTGAATTTCCACTCCAAAATCACATAAAAACAAAAACGAAGACCATTCTTTGTTGATCCTTTTGAGTTCATGTAGAACTATTAGTTTAATTATACCATGATGAAACAGGGAAGTTTCACGTCCTTGAGATTTCAACTGCACTTTATCTGTCATCTTAGCTACACTTCGACGAAGTAAGGCAAATCTAATGAAATCATACCAGTAAAATGCAACAGGAGTTTAAAATGATATGAATAAACCTTTTTATATCTGCCTTCACTAGTAAAATAACATTGAATGCTGAAGAGCAAGTTTGCATAGCTGTCCTTGATGTAGTTCCTGGGAACTGCCTTGGTTAAGTTTGTTTCTACAAACTCTCACTTTAGAAACACTTTACATGGTTCCAAGTTGAAAATGAAGTTCTTGAACCATGTATCTTGCCCCCTAGGAATCTCTATCACCAAAGCTATGACCTCTGGAGAAATTTGCAAGTTTAGGATTCCAACCTTTGTGCTTGAGCCAGTGAAATGTAGTGAAAACTCCTTTGTCACCTCAGTATGTCCTCCCTGCAATTTTTTACAAAACTTAAAACATCCTACTTTCTTGAAGGCTTCTACAACTGATTTATCTCTGACTAAGACCTTGGTGCTTACAGGCTCTATTCTTAAACAATGACCAGACCTGTGACTTCTCTTCTCTTCTATCATCTTTGCTTCTGAATTCCTATAACAAATTGACCTTGCTTGAAATCCTATTGATCAGCCTTGCTTTCTTATGGATGAGAGAAAACTTGGTAAGAAATTACCAAAAGCTTACAGTTCGAAAAACGATTCTGTTTGAGGGTTTGCATTGAAACTACAATGAGAAACTAGCCAGCCCTTTCGAATTTGAAATTACCTATCACGATGAGCCCTAGATTTGAAATGATGAGTTTTGGATGGCGACATGCTTAAGAACTGACTCCTAGCTGACACCTAATAATGAAAATTTAATGGAATCTTAACGGATTGATGTGTTGACAAGACTGTTTTACGAATCCGCGCTTTTGTAGCGCACAAGGAAAAGTGCTATGAAAATAACAGCATTTTCATAGTGCAAAACAAACATTTTACAATGTCTGCGCTACGAAAACATGGTTTCAAGGCTAATTCTGAAAATTTTCAAAATGGTTTAAGCTATGAGTTTCAAAAAAGAATGTAAGACTCATGAAACATGGAATAAGGTTGTTAGAATTTATTTGGATATGAAAAATGAGACCTTTGAGACTCCTAACCTATCACCTACCCATTAAAACATAGGGTGACTTGACACTTATCTAAGACCATGACTAAGAACAATGTAAACTCTTATTTGGTGATAACAAGGTCCATTGAGAGGTTTTATCTCATCGATCGTACCTTGCTACGGGAGCCCAAAGTACATAGCAGTGGGAGGAGTCAGTGGGATTGATGCAGTCAAAGATCAAAGTGACAGAGGCTAGAGCAGTCAAATACTGAAGAGTGAAGAGAAGGATTGACAACAATGCAGAAAGGCTAAGTCGGCAGAAGTGCAGAGTTTTCAGTTGACAGAGGCAATAGCAGTCAAAGACTTCGATGACAGATGCATCATACTGATTCAGGTTGGATGTCTTTTGTTTCTGGAGTTGCTGGAGCAACAATACTAGAAAGAAGTGTTGCATGTAGAACATTCCAAATGTTTAGGATTGGGATCAAGTTGAAACCTAGGAAGGAGGTGAAAGAACAAGTAAGCAAAACACCAGTAGTTATTCTTGAAACTCCTAAATCTACAAAGGAAAATATATATGAGGTTAAAGGAATGAC
>Ga0115851_101384_pt1 | contig 12739 bp, 12 predicted proteins | sample InSIn2gowninarea_FD_83865 | JGI IMG/M metagenome (GOLD analysis project Ga0115851, IMG submission 83865)
CTAAAAGCCCCTGTTATATGTATATTCCATTAGTTAGAAAATATGAGAAGATTACAATGCTTTTCTCAAGCCCGAGCAACCTCTGCACTTATCGGACAATCATTATTACCATGTCCAAATGGGATTGGGTGTTGGTAATAATAATTTTGCTGAACTCATCTCCCTCAGACACTTGCTACATTTTGCATTAGCACATGAATGCAGACACCTACAGATTTTTGGGGACTCCAAAATCATTATTAATTGGTTCAATAACACATTTTCATGTCATGTGCACTCACTGAGGAACATATTCGATGATGCCATGCATTTAAAATAAAATTGATTATATTTCTTGTCTACACATTTACACAGAACGCAATCAGGTTGCTGATCAATTATCCAAGGAGGCCACGAACTAGCCTAGGGGTTTATGGTTATTTCAAGAGCCAAAAGAGGCAGTTCATTTTCAATACTACCACAAGACATACATCGATCAACTATATCAGAGGGCTGATAGGCCCTAATTACAACTATTTTACTACAACACATCAACTATCTATGCTTTATATATTTTTGTATAAATATTTATACTAAACAGTCACTGCATACCCTATGTGGGTAAATTTTGTACAAACTTATTTTCTGAAAGCTATGGCCTAACATACAACATATGCCTTTAGGCATCTACAACATGTAATTTTCCAAATTAATAGAAAATTATGATTTTTCCCCAGGGAAAAAAATTTAGGAAAAAAATTGTAATTCCACATCCCAAGACAACCTATACAAGTTAACTAAGTTAAATTGACTTAGTTGGCTCAATTAATTCGAGTTGAGGGTATAACTTGAGTCATGTATAGAATCTCATACATTATAGGAGCTCTAGTTGAGTTTATTTTGAGTTGTAATTAAATAATTCCGTTTAACTGATTTAAAATCATTTAAACTAGTTCCAACTAATGGAGGAACTAGTAGGAGGTCAGACAATGGGGTGTTGCTTCATGTGTTCAACTAGTTAACTGATGATTCACTCATAAGTAACTTATGCATGTCGGATCTTAGAGTTACCCAGTTGAGATTGGAGTTTAGGGATAATGTACGATCAGTTGTATAATCATTTGAATTGTACAGGTGGTGCATGCAGTAAGAGGAAGGCCTATGAGGATTTCACAATTCATAGTGAGGAATTTCCCTAATTAATAGGGGGACAATTCCCAAGAAAACAATGCAAGGAAATAGGGACTTGGGCAAGCCACAATTTGATTAAGAATTGGCCTAATCTTGTATAGGAAGTTGTGAGACAGATAGAGATAGTGCAGAGGTTGCTCGGGCTTGAGAAAAGCATTGTAATCTTCTCATATTTTCTAACTAATGGAATATACATATAACAGGGGCTTTTAGCTATGGATTTCCCTAGGAAATCATTGTGTATTGTGTTGATTTAATTCTTTCTCTTGTATGCTTCATGATTTCATGATTGTTTAATTGTTTCACTGATGAGTAAAGTAGATTCAAGTGTATTGTTTTAGTAAATTAAAATTAACAATTTCAATCTCTAAGGAATTTCTACATGGTATCAAAGAAGAAATCACTCTAGAATAGGAGAATATGAGTATGTATTTTGCAGGTGAAATCGAATTTGTAGTATCATTCTTCAGAGCTAGCAGGATGTCATTCTATGGATTGAGACTCGAATATGCCCTCGAGGGTAGTTCAAACTATATTTCTTTGAAGGATGGGATGGAGGCAATGTTTGAAAACAATAGGTTGAAGGAGCTCATATACAAATATATTCCTAAGCCTCCAACAACCGATGCTCAAGATCCGACAGAGTGGAGGAAATGTGTTGGAAAGGTGAGAAGGATCATACTAGAATGTAACAACCCTGGTGAAAATTCCATGTAATAAAAGTCAATAAAGGAAAAATAATAACCACAATTGATGGGACAACCTATTCCAAGCTGAATGTTGGGCAAGACATCCTATTGTGGGTGCTAATTTAGTTATTAATGGATAAAGAAATTGGCAAAGGAAACGGCTAAGGATTTGGAAAGGTAAAATGGCAATTTTTGGCACATTTGTTTATGAAAATAATGGAAATTAGGAGAAAAGGGAGGTGAAAGGTCAAAGTTTGCATGTGAGAAGGAAATTGAAGGAAAATAATGGAAAATGAAGAAAATAGAGGCCTCATTCATAAAAAGGCTCTTGAGAATCAGTTGGTAACCTTTTTTTAGTTCAGTGTTGGAGCTCTCGCATATGAGTTTTCTGGGAGCACTCTTGGAGGGTGTGGCATACTTGGATTTTTGGAGCAAGAAGGCAAAGGAAGAGTAGGAAAGCACAAGCGGACATCAAGATCAACAACTACAGTGGGATTTTCTTGTAGGTATCGAGTTGCATGTATGTTTTCCTCACTAGTTTTGGCATGCATATGGTTTGTTGGTTGTGATCTGTCATTGGCATGGAGGATGGTCAGGATTGACAGTGGATTTCATAGCCTTGCCATTTCCTGGGTAGCCATGGATATTATGGGTTTATTTTCATTGTCTTATCTTGTTTGGTTCTAATGTTTCCTTAGCTTGGGTTGAGTTATTAGTCCTGGAGCCTTGGTTGGAAAATTTCTATGGAACCCTGTAATAACTTGAGTTGAGTTACTAGTCTCATAGCCTTGGTTGGAAAAACACTCTGGAGCCTTTGGTGGGTTGAGTTACTAGTCCTGGAACTTTGGTTGGACAAATTCCATGGAGATTGTGGTTTTATTTTCATTGTTTTGTTTTGGTTGGTTCTTATGTTTCCTAAGCTTGGGTTGAGTTATTAGTCCTGGAACCTTGGTTGGACAGATGCTATGGAGCCTTGTAACAACTTGGGTTGAGTTACTAGTCTCGTATCCTTGGTTGGACAAACTCTTTGGAGCCCTTGGTAGGTTGAGTTGCTAGTCCTGAAGCCTTGGTTGGACAAATGCTCTGGAGCCCACTAAAAGATGTGGGTTGAGTTACTAGTCCTGGAGCCTTGATTGGACAAATGCTCTAGAGCCCTGGAAGGCTTGGATAGAGACAAATATGATGATGGTTTTGTGATGTCCAACCATGAGGTGGAATGATTGTTTGATGGGTTGAGGTGAATGGACTCTGAAATACCTGGATGGTTTTGGATTGGTGTGGACTATGAGATTCCAAATTCATGCTTGGAATATGGCACGAGGGTGAATTGATGAATAGAGATATGGCTCAACCATTCTATAGTCAGGTGGAATGTGGAAGTCCCATCCTGGGTTTGTATTTTGCATCATTGATATGAAGCTATTTTTCCTTGTATTTCTGTCAGTATTATACTGGTTTATATGTGGATAATATGGATGTGATTTCATAGCTATATTTGCTACTAGTATGTTGGTTAGATATGTGTTTTATGACAGTAGTTATGTATGGCTGTCATCATGTTTTTAATTGTAGATGAATGAATAACGTGTCTATGACCTAATGGATGAAATGACAGTCAATGTGTTGACGCATCATTGTCTCTTAACAATTCTCAGCTAAGTATGAGAGCCCTATGCTTAGATATGTTATTTACACCTGTAGATTACATATTCATGATATATTTGATGAAATTCCTATCATGGATTGTAGGGGTCCAGTCAAGGTCTCATTCAAGTGATTGCATTTCTACTACCATTTCCTTCTTATTTTACTATTCTAAAGATGTGATTCAATTATGGGTAGTGGCTTGGGCTTTGGGCTAAAAAAAGTTGCTCAAATCCCAGGGACACTGACACAACACTGACAAAAAGAGTTCTTGGATGCTGGCTTGCAGGCCTATGAGAGCATCTAAAGGTCTCTAGATGATGACATGCCCATAACATGAGATCATCTAGAGGTCAAGCAATCAAAAATGTTAGTGGGACCTAGGGGCTGGTTGGCAGAATGGTTGGGTGGTTCTTGAGGGTCATAATGCTGATATTGGATGTATGTATGGTGTGTTTCCATCGGTTCCGCTTCCTTGACGTGACTTAGGAGGTCGAATCGTATCATAGTGGCCTCTCGCTGCATGTTTACCTCGATAGGATGGTTGCTTGGGTAGATGTGGGTGGAGGTTGTTACAGAGTGGTATCAGAGCATGGTTCACCCCTTGCACTGGATGGGTTGTGTGTTGGTCATGCATGCATGTCCGTTGTATGTGCGTCTCTTACACTTGCATTCCATGTGCTTGTTGCAGTTGCATAATTTTGATCATGGTTTTAGTATATCATCATGAGGAACTTGATGTTGTTATTGTGGAGTGCATCATCATGAGTGTATGACTGGTTACATGTCGTTATGTGTCGCTTACATGTATCATTTCATACGCTTAGTTATATTCTTGTATATTTGGTTACAATCTTGTATTCTTGGTTGCATGTACCATTCTCGTAGGTTAGGTTACAAGTATTATTCGTTTATGCTTGATTGCATGTGATTATGCATATGTGCGGCTGGGTATGTGTTGTTTATGCAAGTTCATGTTTTCATTTGCTCAAGTGTACAGTGATGTAGTGGTTGTTGTCATGCATGAGGTTGTGATGTTTGTTGTTGTTAAGGTCATGCATTGATGACTAGACCCTAGCCATAATTATGGTTTCATGGTCATATGCGTATGTGTTATGTTTGTATATTCTATCATGATTATGTTATACATGTACCATTGATTTTTTGATCTTGCAAATAAGGTATCCTCCCTGAGCTATACTAAGGTACATTGGTTTATTGTGATTTGGTTTAGCTAACATGATATACCTTAGAGGAAGAAATATCAAATGGATAGCAAGATGGTAGACTACAAATACTCTCCTTATGAATTAGAAGAGCAATATGGTGATGGGAACTCTTTTGATTTGGCGGATACATTTAGAAGCTTAAGGGAAGATATAAGGAGTTGTAAGGCATATAATGACAGAATCATGTAGGCACAAGAGAAAATAGTAGAGGTGAATGCAGTGATACTTCAGAGTTTGTCTGATTTGCAGTGATAGGGACCACTTCAGATTAGCTATGAGCAGGAGGAAAAAACTAATGGGGCGTATGGTAGTAGGTCGCATGGTGGTCATAGGTCAGATAGTGATGACATGATCAAAGATGGCAGATTGTTGGACACTTTGAATAGGAGGAGAGATAGACACAGGTACCATTCTAGTTTTGGTTTTGATAGGATTGATGATTGATATCGTTATCATCCTTACAGGAGTGATAGGGGATATTTGCAAGATGAGTTTAAGAAAGAAAAGCCACCTACTTTTAATGGAGAGATGAAGAAATCACAGGATTTAGAGGCATGGTTTCTTGGTATGAAGAATTTCTTCGGGTTGCATGACTATTCAGAGAACATGAAAGCCACAATAACTACATTCAGTCTCAAAGGTAAAGCATGCAGTTGGTCGAAAGATGTGAAGATTTTCAGAGGTATACATGAGGAATATTTGACTTGGAGTGAGTTTGAGTGGCTATTCAAGAATAAGTATTTATCAGGGAGATACTTTGATGACAAGGAAAAATAATTCTATGAGCTAAATATGGAGTCCATGACAGATGATAAGTACACTTGCAAGTTCTTGGAGCTACTAAGGTATGTGCCTTACCTCAAGGAGGAGAAGGCGAATATTCAAAGATAGGATTGAGTTTGATGAGCCTACATCATTGGAGGAAGCCATTCGGAAGCTAAAGAATTGCTATGAACAATCGAAGCACAGATATGAGACTAAGCTAGGCTAGAAGGGAAATTAAAATAATAAATGAAAATGGGACAAGAAGTGAGTAAGACCACAAGATTCAGGTAATAAGGGGGATGTTGTGCCACCTAAGAGATTCAATGCATCAGATAGAGGACATGGACATCAATCTCAAGAGAAGAATAATGGTGCATGATGGAAGCCTATAGAGTGTTGTATTTATGGAAAATATCATTGCAGGAGAGATTATCTATAAAATCGGGGTGGTAGGCCTCAAATATATAGTGCATAGGATGCACAGACTGTTGGGGCTGTTGGTCAGAGCATTCCTCGAATTTATGCAACATTGGATAACAAACGAAAAGACCATCAGGCATCTATCATTGAGATGTATGGTAAAATTTATGATCGAATTATTTTTATTTTGATTGACTTTAGATCTAACTATAGCTATGTTAGTCCTAATTTGGTGGATAAGTGTAGTTTGAGTAAGGAATTACATGCAAAATCTTGGTTAGTGTAGTTGGGTATAGGTACAAAGAAGCAAGTTCATCATTGGGTAAGAGCTTGTACATTTGATTTGAATGGTATGCCTACCACAACATGTTTGAATGTATTATTGTTGGGATCATACAATATGTTGTTGGGCATGGATTGATTGTATCTTCATAGAATCAAGGTGGATTGTTATGATAAAGCTATTGAGTTCTTGGATGAAAATGGGGAACCAAGAGTCTTTTGGGGAAAGAAGAAAGCCGCATCAGTTAGGATGGTGACAACTATGCAAGCAAAGTGTAGTCATAGGAAAGGGTGTAGGTTATTCATAGTGCACATTGCTAGTGATAAAAGGCAAGGAAGTTGAGGATGAAGATGTTTTGAGTAGGTAGCTAGTTCTACAACAGTTATAGAATGTACTTCCTAAGGATATTTAAGAGTTGCCACCTCATAGGGAGGTAGACTTTTCTATTAATTTAGTTCTAGGGGAAGCTCAAGCATAAAAATCACCTTACAAGATGAGCACACCTAAGTTGGTAGAGTTGAAGCTATAATTGAAGGAAATGTTGGACAAGGGGTACATTAGGCCAAGTGTATCACCATGGGGTGCACCAGTATTGTTTGTGAAGAATAAAGATGATACTCTTAGATTATCCATTAACTATAGGCAGTTGAATAAAGTGACCATCAAGAACATGTATATGTTGCTGAGGATTGTTGGGCGCGAGATTCCCCAAGGGATGTTTTGGGGCTTAAAGCCTAGATTTTGGTCAAAAATTGTAATTCCAATGTAAAGACTCCTCATTTTGTGGGTGCAGAGTGCATAGTTTGTTAAAAAATCATAGGGTTGTCCACCCTTAATTTTGTTATTATAATGTCTGTTGTAGAGATCTACCCATGGTTAACAGACAATGGGATTGTATAAATAGAGTGAGGGCTCTAAGTAGTTTGATAAGAATAAAGAAAATGAAGAACATATGATGTGTGTGAGATAGATCTAAACTGTAAAGTCTAGTTTGGGTTGTAGAGTAGGAGAAGGTTTTGCAGTTGAGTGCAGAGAGGCCTAGTAGTTTGCAACTAAGTGTGTGGACCCTTGCAGCTGAGTGCGGAGGATGAGTTGAGTCTGTAACAGTTGGAAGTATTAATAAAGAGAAGTTTCCTATCATTTTTGTGTATTTATTTACTGTTTTATGCATATGTTATCTTGGGTATGAAATTCACTTCTAATACTTAAATGATGCACTAATGTGTATAATTGTATTGATTAAGTGAATGCAAGATAGAATATCTGTTTACGCAAAGTTAACTAAGATCCGTTAAGAAGATAAGTAATGTATGTGGTGTAGTTTGGAGAAATAGTGCAGTTTTCTATCATAAGCAGCACGAAAGCATCTTAGCCCTTGGTTTGGGCTGCGCGAAAGACAATTGTAACAGATCACGAAGGTACTGAAGGTTGGAACAGTGTGCAAAGAAACCTGCGCAAAGACAGGCATAGTTGGACTAAAATGACATCACAAACATCTTAAGGGTGCAGAAACTTGGTTCCAGCAACCCCCCATACTACTTTGGGTGAGACTTCAGTAGACTTCAGTCCACGATCCACGGGCTGATGCCGAAAGGGCTAGTGGTGTAGGGATTTGTTCGGCTAAATAATTTTGAACCTGGGTTAGGCCCCCATAATCCAACAAATGGTTTCATTGCCGAGACCAGAATCTACATTGAGATGTCTGATGTCGTATCATTGGAATCCAACTAAGAAAGAAATTGAAGGCTGGTTCTACAGAAGAATTCACGAATTCACAGCGTAGGAGAACAGAAACTGATGACTGCCAAAAAAAGAGTGGCTAGACAACTACCTGTATACAGAGATCCCTGAAATATTTTTCGTGTCCTTCCCTACTGAGTTATATGAGTGGATATGAAGCTAGCAGACAACTAAGGAATGTGGAAACTTGATGGTCCTATTGTGTGGACCCCAGAGTTAGTGTGAATATTGGAAGCATTAGAGGATAATATCGCGTGCACTGTTGATCATTGGCTCAATTGTATTATAGGAGGATTTGTTACTGAGTTTGCTGTTGATACCTGAGTCAGCTACAGTGAGGCAGAGCAACACTTTCTCAAAGGACCACGAGGTAAGTACGTAAAGTTTTTGAATACTTGGATTAAAATGCTATTATATGAAAAGAGGGTTATGTACTTACCTTGATGTTCGGGGCTACACGAAGTGGAAAGGTTTATAGGAACGAAGGGAATAAGGGTCCAGAAAATAGCCCCTTGATTTCACCTTCGTGAGGAGACGAGGAAGAGCTCATGAAGGTCTCTTCGTGAAGTGCCATTCATCTGATAAGGCAAAGAATTCTGCGACTACCATCTCCACCTAAACCACCACCAACTTCACCGCCATCACCTCCGTCTTCACCCATACCAACTCCACCACCACTGCGATTCAATATGGCGAGCACACTGAAGTTTCCTGTGTTCAAAGGTTTGGGAAATGGGGATCTAGACCAATTCTGGTTCATTGTAAGGGTTGTATGGGAAGCACAAGGTGTTACAGATGACCATATAAATAAGGTGACACTAGTTAGCACCTTGTAGGATTGCACATTGACTTGGTATATTAAGTACTCCAATGATAACCTGAATGTGAGAGTCGCGGATATTGAAGCAATGCTAAATAGAGAATTTAGTAGGCCTAAATTTGAAGCGCAATCGATCATTAGATTTAAAGAGAATATGATGCTACCAGGTGAGACTCCTTGGGAGCTAGATTAGAGGCTAAAAGTACAATTTGCAAAGTGAATATGAATATGACAGATGGACAACATCGCGAGTGGTTTGTAGCTTCACTACTACCACATTTAAGGAATGCACTATCATAGCAGAAGATAACGACTCAGGTAGAGGCCTTAAAGATTTATATGAGGCTACATGAGACCTCGATGCAGGATCCTAACCTAGGAGTTCAACAGATCCACACACAACTGAAGAATCTGTGCCTTGACATGAAAAGTCTAAAATAGGATAGGACGGTTCGACCAGAAGCGCGCGAAATTGTTAAGAGACAATGATGCGTCAACACATTGACTGTCATTTCATCCATTAGGTCATAGACACGTTATTCATTCATCTACAATTAAAAACATGATGACAGCCATACATAACTACTGTCATAAAACACATATCTAACCAACATACTAGTAGCAAATATAGCTATGAAATCACATCCATATTATCCACATATAAACCAGTATAATACTGACAGAAATACAAGGAAAAATAGCTTCATATCAATGATGCAAAATACAAACCCAGGATGGGACTTCCACATTCCACCTGACTATAGAATGGTTGAGCCATATCTCTATTCATCAATTCACCCTCGTGCCATATTCCAAGCATGAATTTGGAATCTCATAGTCCACACCAATCCAAAACCATCCAGGTATTTCAGAGTCCATTCACCTCAACCCATCAAACAATCATTCCACCTCATGGTTGGACATCACAAAACCATCATCATATTTGTCTCTATCCAAGCCTTCCAGGGCTCTAGAGCATTTGTCCAATCAAGGCTCCAGGACTAGTAACTCAACCCACATCTTTTAGTGGGCTCCAGAGCATTTGTCCAACCAAGGCTTCAGGACTAGCAACTCAACCTACCAAGGGCTCCAAAGAGTTTGTCCAACCAAGGATACGAGACTAGTAACTCAACCCAAGTTGTTACAAGGCTCCATAGCATCTGTCCAACCAAGGTTCCAGGACTAATAACTCAACCCAAGCTTAGGAAACATAAGAACCAACCAAAACAAAACAATGAAAATAAAACCACAATCTCCATGGAATTTGTCCAACCAAAGTTCCAGGACTAGTAACTCAACCCACCAAAGGCTCCAGAGTGTTTTTCCAACCAAGGCTATGAGACTAGTAACTCAACTCAAGTTATTACAGGGTTCCATAGAAATTTTCCAACCAAGGCTCCAGGACTAATAACTCAACCCAAGCTAAGGAAACATTAGAACCAAACAAGATAAGACAATGAAAATAAACCCATAATATCCATGGCTACCCAGGAAATGGCAAGGCTATGAAATCCACTGTCAATCCTGACCATCCTCCATGCCAATGACAGATCACAACCAACAAACCATATGCATGCCAAAACTAGTGAGGAAAACATACATGCAACTCGATACCTACAAGAAAATCCCACTGTAGTTGTTGATCTTGATGTCCGCTTGTGCTTTCCTACTCTTCCTTTGCCTTCTTGCTCCAAAAATCCAAGTATGCCACACCCTCCAAGAGTGCTCCCAGAAAACTCATATGCGAGAGCTCCAACACTGAACTAAAAAAAGGTTACCAACTGATTCTCAAGAGCCTTTTTATGAATGAGGCCTCTATTTTCTTCATTTTCCATTATTTTCCTTCAATTTCCTTCTCACATGCAAACTTTGACCTTTCACCTCCCTTTTCTCCTAATTTCCATTATTTTCATAAACAAATGTGCCAAAAATTGCCATTTTACCTTTCCAAATCCTTAGCCGTTTCCTTTGCCAATTTCTTTATCCATTAATAACTAAATTAGCACCCACAATAGGATGTCTTGCCCAACATTCAGCTTGGAATAGGTTGTCCCATCAATTGTGGTTATTATTTTTCCTTTATTGACTTTTATTACATGGAATTTTCACCAGGGTTGTTACATTCTAGTATGATCCTTCTCACCTTTCCAACACATTTCCTCCACTCTGTCGGATCTTGAGCATCGGTTGTTGGAGGCTTAGGAATATATTTGTATATGAGCTCCTTCAACCTATTGTTTTCAAACATTGCCTCCATCCCATCCTTCAAAGAAATATAGTTTGAACTACCCTCGAGGGCATATTCGAGTCTCAATCCATAGAATGACATCCTGCTAGCTCTGAAGAATGATACTACAAATTCGATTTCACCTGCAAAATACATACTCATATTCTCCTATTCTAGAGTGATTTCTTCTTTGATACCATGTAGAAATTCCTTAGAGATTGAAATTGTTAATTTTAATTTACTAAAACAATACACTTGAATCTACTTTACTCATCAGTGAAACAATTAAACAATCATGAAATCATGAAGCATACAAGAGAAAGAATTAAATCAACACAATACACAATGATTTCCTAGGGAAATCCATAGCTAAAAGCCCCTGTTATATGTATATTCCATTAGTTAGAAAATATGAGAAGATTACAATGCTTTTCTCAAGCCCGAGCAACCTCTGCACTATCTCTATCTGTCTCACAACTTCCTATACAAGATTAGGCCAATTCTTAATCAAATTGTGGCTTGCCCAAGTCCCTATTTCCTTGCATTGTTTTCTTGGGAATTGTCCCCCTATTAATTAGGGAAATTCCTCACTATGAATTGTGAAATCCTCATAGGCCTTCCTCTTACTGCATGCACCACCTGTACAATTCAAATGATTATACAACTGATCGTACATTATCCCTAAACTCCAATCTCAACTGGGTAACTCTAAGATCCGACATGCATAAGTTACTTATGAGTGAATCATCAGTTAACTAGTTGAACACATGAAGCAACACCCCATTGTCTGACCTCCTACTAGTTCCTCCATTAGTTGGAACTAGTTTAAATGATTTTAAATCAGTTAAACGGAATTATTTAATTACAACTCAAAATAAACTCAACTAGAGCTCCTATAATGTATGAGATTCTATACATGACTCAAGTTATACCCTCAACTCGAATTAATTGAGCCAACTAAGTCAATTTAACTTAGTTAACTTGTATAGGTTGTCTTGGGATGTGGAATTACAATTTTTTTCCTAAATTTTTTTCCCTGGGGAAAAATCATAATTTTCTATTAATTTGGAAAATTACATGTTGTAGATGCCTAAAGGCATATGTTGTATGTTAGGCCATAGCTTTCAGAAAATAAGTTTGTACAAAATTTACCCACATAGGGTATGCAGTGACTGTTTAGTATAAATATTTATACAAAAATATATAAAGCATAGATAGTTGATGTGTTGTAGTAAAATAGTTGTAATTAGGGCCTATCAGCCCTCTGATATAGTTGATCGATGTATGTCTTGTGGTAGTATTGAAAATGAACTGCCTCTTTTGGCTCTTGAAATAACCATAAACCCCTAGGCTAGTTCGTGGCCTCCTTGGATAATTGATCAGCAACCTGATTGCGTTCTGTGTAAATGTGTAGACAAGAAATATAATCAATTTTATTTTAAATGCATGGCATCATCGAATATGTTCCTCAGTGAGTGCACATGACATGAAAATGTGTTATTGAACCAATTAATAATGATTTTGGAGTCCCCAAAAATCTGTAGGTGTCTGCATTCATGTGCTAATGCAAAATGTAGCAAGTGTCTGAGGGAGATGAGTTCAGCAAAATTATTATTACCAACACCCAATCCCATTTGGACATGGTAATAATGATTGTCCGATAAGTGCAGAGGTTGCTCGGGCTTGAGAAAAGCATTGTAATCTTCTCATATTTTCTAACTAATGGAATATACATATAACAGGGGCTTTTAG
>Ga0115851_101385_pt1 | contig 12738 bp, 13 predicted proteins | sample InSIn2gowninarea_FD_83865 | JGI IMG/M metagenome (GOLD analysis project Ga0115851, IMG submission 83865)
CTTTTGCTTGCAAGCTCCCCATCAACAACCGCCGCAATAAAGGAGTTTTATAAACATCTCTTTTTGCCCAAACTTCCCAACGTTCCGGTTGAGCAACTTCCACCTCTATACCTTGCGCTTTCCATCTTTGGGCGCTTTCTTCTGCCGTCTCAAAGCTGCGAAATACTCCCAAAACAACCCGCTCTGCCAAGTCCGGCTTAGGCAATGGTTGCATCGCTATTTCTAGCTTGACACTACTTGCTTGTAGGGTTTGTGGCTTTTTGCCCGTATTAAAGTTTAAAGTCAAGCGATCGCCCGGTACAGCCTCAAGTAGCAATTGCTCCGTTGATTCATCACCAAAACGCTGTACCACTCCTACTTTTAGCTCTTGCTCGGTAGCAGCAGCTTTTGATGCTGTTGCCATTAATCCTAGAACACAAAAGGCTGAAAAAGCGCTAACTACTAAATTCCGTTGCTGAAAATTCATATAAATATTACTTAAAGCGGATATATTACCAATTTTTCCTAATTCTTTGACTAAATCTTGTCCAAAAGGTTGCAACTTGAAGTCATAATGAGTACGATATAAGAGAAGATAAAAAGTAGCTCGTTATGATAAAGGTACAAGAGATTCCGCTAAAGCAGATATATAGACCTTTACCGAGAGCCAACGATCAAACTAAAGTTGCCGCATTAATGGAGTCAATTGCCGAAATTGGTCAAATTGAACCCATTGATGTATTGGAAGTAGACGGACAATACTACGGATTTTCTGGTTGTCATCGCTACGAAGCCTGTCAGAAGTTGGGCAAAGAAACAATTTTAGCTAGAGTTCGTAAAGCTCCTCGCGCCGTTTTAAAAATGCACCTAGCATAAACAGATTTAACTCAGTAATTTACAGATAGCTGGTTTTAGGCAATTATTATAGGTCTAAAACAGCGAACTACATTGATTTTTCACCTAAATTGGAATAATTTATGCAAGTTCAAAGTTTCGCCTTTCCAGTCAATATCGGTATAGACGATGAAAACCGCAAGCAAATAGCTGAAGGGTTATCGCGGATGCTGGCGGATACTTATTCGCTGTATCTCAAAACTCACAACTTTCATTGGAATGTCACAGGGCCAATGTTTCAAACCTTGCATTTGATGTTTGAAACCCAGTACACGGAACTCGCTTTAGCTGTAGATTTAATAGCCGAAAGAATAAGAGGGCTAGGTTATCCCGCTCCCGGAACTTATAGCGATTATGCTAAATTAAGTTCTATTGCCGAAACTCCAGGAGTTCCCAAAGCTACAGATATGATTCGCTTATTAGTAGAAGGTCAAGAAGCTGTAGTTAGAACCGCTCGGTCTATATTTCCTGTGGTAGATAGTGTAAGTGACGAGCCTACCGCCGATTTATTGACCCAACGGATGCAAATTCATGAAAAAAATGCTTGGATGCTGAGAAGCTTATTAGAAGAATAGAATCGGCGTTAATAATGCCCCAGATATCTAAGATAGATTATACCAACTCATTGCGATCGCTAATGCAACGAGTTGGTATTGTTAGTTTTAAAGCTTTAGCTAGTACGGCGGGAGTTTCTCAACGTCAAATCTGGCGATTGCGCCAAGGAGAAATCGAGCAAATGCGAGTAGAAACCATACTCAAACTTGCTCAAGTGCTGCAAGTACCGATAAATGTTCTTGTGATAACATTTTCAAATTTGGATTTGGCACTACCCCAGACTGAAGATAAAAATATTGACACTTTAAAACAAGAATATCAGAGACTGCAAACTCAATTGGAACAACAAAGACAAACATTATTCCAAGAATTTCAGCTATCAAGCTTACAAGTATTGGAATCTTGCTTATTGCAATTACCTACCTTTGCTGTCAAAGCTCAAGAAAACCCTGACCTTAGCGCCACAAAATTGTTGCCCTTAATGCGCCCGTTGCAGCAATTATTACATCAATGGGGAATAGAACAAATAGCGCCTGTAGGGTCAACATTACCTTACAACCCACAATTGCACCAACTTCTAAAAGGCAATGCTCAACCTGGAGACGTAGTTACCGTTCGCTATACTGGTTATATTCAAGGCGAAAAGCTCTTATACCGTGCCAAAGTCAGCTTAGAGGAATGAGACGATCAGCCCTTTGGCTGATGTTCTTTTATGTATAGATTTGTTCCACTAAGTATTGAAGCAAAATGCAAAACAAATCATGCGTAAAATTAACATTGGTTTATCTGAAGAACAGAGATCGGGCGTAAGCGAACTTTTAAACAGCGATCTAGCAAATGCTTATTTGGTATTAATTAAAACTAAAAAATTCCATTGGGATGTAGTAGGTCCTCAATTCCGTTCTTTGCACCAACTATGGGAAGAACAGTACCTAGCATTAACAACTAACATAGATGCTTTAGCCGAGCGCGTCCGCACTTTAGGCTTTTTCCCTGTAGGGACAGCATCAGGTTTTCTAGAATATGGCTCAATTAAGGAGCAATCAGACAATATTCCTCTGGCTACAGAGATGGTATCGCAATTAGTCGATGATCACGAGCAGATTATTCGCAATCTCCGCGAACATGTAGACCAATGCTCGGAAAAATTTGGCGATCAAGGTACGGCAGACTTCCTCACTGGTTTAATGGAACAGCATGAAGAAATGGCTTGGATGTTACGCTCGTTTATTGAAGGTGAGTCTCTAACCTCCGATGGTAACAAACCTGGTGCAAATAAAATTCCTGTAGAAGCAGGCTCTAACTAGAGTATGTAGGCTTATTTAAAAATAAGCATCACTACGCTTTAAAAAAAAGAGGAAAAATTAATTTTTCCTCTTTTTTTAATCCTATTAATAATCTTAAAAATACCTCTTAAGCTAGATGCAGAATCATTTAACAATTATATTTAAACAAATACAAAATTGAGTAGCAAAACCGTTTGTTTAATTGACTTAGATAATAACTAGCGATCGCTAATTTTATACCAGGTCTTAGGTAAGATATAATTTATACAGCCTAAATATTATTACAACCGTAGTTTAGGTCAAACTGTACCTTTCATACTAAGTACAAAAATAAATAGGATACAAGGATATGCTAAATAGCAAGCAGAATGATGTTAGTAGTAATCTTCGCAGCCAAACTAAACTTCCGCTTACTTTAGGTGTATTAGGTATCTTAGTGATTGGTGCAAGCAGTTATGGAGCATACCAATGGCAAGCTCGTAATTCGGCGATAAATAATTGGGAAAACGTACAAAGTCAAAGCTTAGATGGTCATACTAAAGGCATTTGGTTTGTTGCTATTAGTCCCGATGAAAAAACTTTTGCCACTGCCAGCGATGATAATACAGTAAAGTTATGGAACTCGGAAACTGGAGCATCGCTAAAAACTTTGACAGGACACAGCGCTCCTGTTTTATCTGTTGCTTATAGCCCCAATGGGCAAGTAGCCACTAGCGGCAAAGATAAAACTATTAAACTGTGGAATGCTAAAACTGGACAATTACTCCGCAGCATTCCTGGAGAACAAAAAAACGTCAGAGCAATAACTTTTAGCCCCGATGGACAGAAACTTGTTAGTAGTGGTTGGAATGGCGTAATTAAAGTATGGAATCCTCAAACTGGGCAACTACTCAATACGCTTAAAGGACATAACGAAGGAGTATTTGCTAGTGTCGTTAGTCCCGATAGTAAAACTCTAGCCAGCGCGGGTAAAGATAAAACAATTAGGCTGTGGGATCTGCAAACTGGAAAACTGCTCAATACAATTCAAGCACATTCAGCCACCGTAAGAGCGATCGCCTTTAGTCCCGATGGCAACACTATAGCCACAGGTAGCGGCGATAAAACTATTAAATTGTGGGATGCAGACACCACTAAACCCCTGCGGACTTTAACCGGACATACAAATTTTGTTAATACTGTTGCTTTTAATCCCCAGGGTAAAACCTTAGCTAGTGGTAGCGAAGATAAAACAATCAAACTATGGAATCTAGAGACAGGCGAAGAAATCCGTACTTTAACAGGACATACGGGAGTCGTTAATGCTATTGCTTTTAGCCCCAAAGGAGAGTTTTTAGTTAGCGGCAGTGATAAGGGCGACAAAACCGCCAGAGTTTGGCGGCGCTAATTGTTAGTTGGTAAAAATCTTGTAAGTTTTGCCTTTTACCTAAAAAGCTTGTCGTCAACGGTAACTCATGACAACAAGCTTTTTAAAGTAGATAAATTGTTTTACTAACATCTAAAAGCCTACTAATAGGCATAGTTCTAGTTTATAGCTGTGCCAGGGCGATCGCTATTGTTGCGGCTAGAATAATTGCGATCGTCAATTGCGTTTTCAACACCATCAAGACCAACTTCGGCGGCGGTACGATTGAGCATTGATTGCTGACGATTTTTAACGATGTGGTGGTGGCGCATCATCAAAGCACGGGCTTGTTCTTGAGTAGACATAATTGGATTCCTCTTTTCTTGGGAAGTTTGTTCAACTTTTTGCTTATAAGTTTAATATAACAAATAAATTCTGTAGCATAAACTACAAAATTGAGATTGTAATATAACTTTACAATAAGCAGAGATTCCTGGAGCAGTCAACAATTAGATAAACAAAAGATTTAACCTGGTATATAGCAGACAAGAGTTTAATGTCTGCCAAACACCTATTGATAAACGTATTTGACGAACTATGTTTGATGCACTATCTGACCGTTTAGAATCTGCTTGGAAAAAGTTACGAGGTCAAGACAAAATTAGCTCTGCAAATATTCAAGAGGCGCTGAGGGAAGTCCGCCGTGCGCTTTTGGAAGCAGATGTCAATTTGCAAGTAGTGAAAGATTTTATTGCTGGGGTGGAAACCAAAGCCCAGGGAGCAGAAGTTGTATCGGGAGTTAGACCCGATCAGCAATTTATTAAAATCGTCTACGACGAACTGCTAGAAGTAATGGGAGAAACCAACGTCCCCTTAGCTCAAGCCGACACGCCGCCAACAATAGTATTAATGGCGGGGTTGCAGGGAACGGGTAAAACCACCGCAACAGCAAAGTTAGCGCTTCATCTCAAGAAAATTAATCGTAGTTGTTTGTTAGTAGCCACAGACGTTTATCGCCCCGCAGCAATCGATCAATTAGTAACTTTGGGTAAGCAAATTCAAGTCCCCGTTTTTGAAATGGGTAGCAGCGCTAACCCCGTAGAAATTGCCAAGCGCGGTGTAGAAGCAGCCTTAGCTCAAGGCGTTGATACCGTAATTATTGATACGGCAGGTCGCTTGCAAATTGACCTAGACATGATGGGAGAACTAGAGCGGATTAAACAAGCCGTGCAACCCCAAGAAACGCTGCTAGTAGTAGATGCGATGACAGGTCAAGAAGCGGCAAATCTGACGCGCACGTTTCACGAGCAAATCGGAATTACTGGGGCAATTTTAACCAAATTAGACGGCGATAGTCGAGGTGGGGCGGCGCTTTCGGTGCGGCAAATCTCCGGTCAGCCGATTAAATTTGTGGGTGTAGGGGAAAAAGTAGAAGCGTTGCAACCATTTTATCCCGATCGCATGGCATCGCGGATTTTGGGCATGGGAGACGTGCTAACGCTAGTAGAAAAAGCCCAGGAAGAAATCGATCTTGCTGATGCGGAGCAAATGCAGCAAAAGATTCTCTCGGCGAAGTTTGACTTTACCGACTTTCTCAAGCAAATGCGGTTATTGAAAAATATGGGTTCGCTGGGGGGAATTATGAAAATGATTCCCGGTATGAATAAGCTCAACTCCGACCAGTTGAAGCAGGGCGAAACCCAGCTAAAACGCTGCGAAGCGATGATTAAATCCATGACCAATCAAGAGCGCAAAGACCCGGATATATTGGCAAGTTCCCCTAGTCGGCGACGGCGAATTGCTGGCGGTTCGGGATATAAAGAAAGCGATGTAGCAAAGTTAGTCAGCGATTTTCAGAAAATGCGGACGATGATGCAGCAAATGACTCAAGGCGGCTTTCCTGGGATGCCAGGCATGTTTGGCGGAATGGGAAACCCCGCCGCAGTCGGCAATCGTCCTGCTCAAGCAGGTTGGCGTGGCTACAGCGATCCTGGAGGTAAAAAGAAGAAGAAAGAGAAGAAGAAAAAAGGCTTTGGTACTTTGTAGGGAGAAAAGGAGAATTAGGCGATCGCGCTTTGTAATGCGCTCGCCTAGTAAAATCAACAATGTAAGTAAATTCTACCTAGGCAGTTGTAAGCGGCTGCAATACAGTTGAACAAGCTGAAGTTAGGATAATTACTGTGTTGTAGGTTTCAATATTTGTCTGTGTGGGCTGGATTATATCTGTATGTCTGCATGAATTTGGTCATGCGATCGTTGCCTACTGGGGTGGCGATACTTCTGTTAAAGACAAAGGCTATCTCACCCTAAATCCGCTCAAATACACAAATGTCAACCTGAGTTTACCTTTACTTTTTTTGCTCATCGGTGGGATTGCCTTACCTGGAGCAGCCGTATATATTGATAGGCGACGTTTACGCAATCGTTGGTGGCAAAGTGCTGTTTCGGCAGCGGGATTAATTGCTAGTGCGATCGTTACTTTATTTTTAGTAATACTATTTCAAGTTAGTTTAGCCTATGGAGATACTACTTACGAGTGGATTTCTCCCGCCCTTGCTTGCTTAATATTTTTGCAGATATTCGTAATTATTATTAATTCCTTGCCAATTCCTTCTCTTGATGGTTATGGCGTAATTGAGCCTTGGCTACCTACAGCAATCCAAGTTCGGTTAAGTAAAATTAGCAACCAATTGCTTTTGTTTTTGTTCATGTTGCTGCTCATTGTTAAACCGTTAAGCTTATTTTTGGGAGATTTATCTACAAAAATTGCTGAATTTCTTGGCGTACCATCTCCGGCAATATTAACTGGATTTAGAGCTTTTAGTCAGTCTTCTAGTATTTTACTGATAGCCCTTGTTGGCTTACTTTTTTTATTCCGTCGCTTGACTCGCAAGCCTTACGAAGTTTGGTATGAGAAAGGAAAATCTTTAAAGCAGGCGCAAAAATACGAAGAAGCGATCGCAGCTTACGATAAAGCAATTCAAAACAAACCCGACTACTACGAAGCTTGGTTTGAAAAAGGCTTAACTTTTGAGGATTTAACAAAACACAAGAGAGCTTTAGTCTGTTTTGAAAAAGCTCTAAAAATCAATCTAAAACATGATTCAGCTTGGTTGTGTTGGTATAGTATAGGAGTTAACCAACACAATTTAAAACGCTACGAAGCAGCATTAGAAAGCTATACGCAATCGACTAGAATTAATCCGAATTTTTATACTACTTGGCATAACCAAGGCTTAGTATTAATTGCATTAAAACAATTTTTAGACGCAATAAAAGCTTTCAACAAAGCAATTGAAGTTGATAAGACTCACTATGAAGACTCGTACAATAAAGGAATTGCTTACTATGAATTAGAAAAGTATCGTGAAGCTCTTGCAAGCTTGAATGAGGCGATTAAACTAAAACCCCAATGTTGCGAAGCTTGGGAATATAAAGCTTTTACTTATCATAAACTAAATCGATTTTTAGAAGCCGCAGCATCTTATGAAAAAGTGCTAGAGTTCGATCCAGAATTTGACAATGCTTGGTATAACAGAGGTTTAACATTAATATTTTCAAAGCAATATCAAGAAGCGATCGCGAGTTTTAATAAAGAAATTGAACTTAACCCAGAACACTACTTAGCTTGGCATTATAGAGGAATGTCTTTAAGTCAATTAGAGTTGTATGAAGAAGCTCTTGAATGTTATAGCAAAGTAATTACACTAAAGCCGGATTTTGCTCAAAGTTGGACTCATCGCGGTTGTGTATTAACTGAATTAGAAAGGTATGAAGAAGCGATCGCAGCTTTCGATAAAGCTATTCAACTAAACCCGCAAGATTCAGATGCTTGGATTGATAAAGGTAGAGCGCTAAGTCACTTACACAAATATTGTGAAGCTCTTGATAGTTACGAGCAAGCTATGCAACTTGAATTAAATCATTGCTATTGTTTAGCTTGGATTGGTCAAGCTGATGTGCTAGAAAATCTGCAACGCTATGAAGAAGCATTGGAGTCTTATAGTAAAGTAACTCAATTTGAACCAGCTAATGAGTTTGATTTGTCTATCAAAGCGTTAGCATTATGCAAACTAAAACGCTATAAGGAAGCATTTGATTGTTGTGAAAAAGTCCTGCAATGCTATCCCAATTATGCTTATGCTTTGTACTGCAAAGCTTGCTGTTATGCAGACCAAAATGATGTAACTCTAGCAATTGAAACTTTAAAACAAGCTGTGCAAATAAGTCCGCGTCAAACCAAAAATGCTCTACGCTTTGAAAGAATTTTCGCTCCAATTAGAGAAAATCCACTGTTTAAGCAAATAATAGAAAACTAGGCATTAATTGGGCTGAATTAGCACTTCACGCGATCGCACTCGCTAAAATAAACTTAAAATTACTATTTGAGGATGCCAATTGTGACAGGACTTTTCCAATCACAAACCTTTCCTACTACTTTACCCGACCATACGCAGCTACCAGAATCTGACGGTACATTTGTGAAGAACTTTCAAGAACATCCTCAAAGCGTACTGCTGACAGATTCCATTGAGCCAATACTGCAACAAATACATCCTGACGGGCAATATTGTATCGGTCAAGATAGCGGCATCTATTGGCGTTTGACAGAGCCATTAGAGCAAGGTGTTGTAGCCCCAGACTGGTTTTATGTGCCTCATGTACCCCCAACCCTTAAAGGTCAAATGCGGCGTTCTTATGTATTGTGGCAAGAATACGTTGCACCCTTGATTGTTTTAGAGCTTGTAAGTGGGAATGGTGTAGCAGAACGCGATCGCACCCCAGCGACAGGCAAATTTTGGGTATACGAGCAAGGGATTAGAGTACCCTTTTATGGCATTTATGAAGTTGAAAAAGCAACAGTAGAAGTCTATCATTTGATTGAAAATTCCTACCAACCTTTAGAAGCAAACGATCGCGGACATTACTTTATTCCTCAGTTAGGGGTAGAGTTGGGCATTTGGAAAGGACGTTATTCTAATACCGAATTACCCTGGCTGCGGTGGTGGGACGCTCAAGGCAATTTATTATTAACTGGCTCAGAACGAGCCGAATTAGAGTCACAAAGGGTAAATGCTGAAACTCATAGAGCAAATGCTGAATTTCAAAGGGCGGAAAAACTAGCCGCGCAATTAAGAGCTTTGGGGATAGAACCGGAAGAATAAAATATTAATCTTGCTGGCTTGCAAACTGACGCGCACCGATTACTGAAAGTGCGATCGCACTTAAGAACAATACTGGAATGCTATACCAAGGAAACTGAGCTAGAGGTAAGTAAGCCGCCGCCCGAAGTCCAATTGCTGTATAGGTTAAAGGTAATAGATACACTATGACTTTTAATACTATAGGTAAAGTCGCTGGATCGAAAAATGTAGCACCTAAAAACGACATTGGGACAATCACAAAATTATTATACAAACCTACACTTTCCAGACTTCGCACGTTTAACCCGACAATTACCCCCAAAGCTGAAAATACCGCACAATTTAACACCAATAGCAACAAAAATAACGGGTTAATAAAGCTCCAAATTTTCCCTGTAAATAGCACTGCAACTAAAATTACCGAACCCGATGTCATTAAGCCTCTAACAATTCCCGCCAGCATTTTGCCTACTTGTAAAGCCAAGGGATGAATAGGAACTAAGAGTAATTCTTCAAAACTTTTAGTAAATAAGCGATCGCCACAAATAGAAAAAGTCGTCCCCCCAAAACTAATTGTCATGGAAGACAGTGCCACCATTCCTGGCAAAATAAATTCTAAATAACTGTCGCCAACGGCGGGTTTAGGCAAAGAACTACCCAACCCCAAACCAAAAGCCAAAATATAGATAAGCGGAGAAATTAACCCCGAAGCCGCTACTTGAGTAATGCGGACGCGTAAATCTAGCCAATCGCCCCAGAATATAGTCAGACTGTCAGCCAGCAGCGTTCGCCACTGGGAAGAATTAGGAGTTTTGGTTATGGAAGGCGATCGCATTTAACTTACGCAATAGTTTACTTGACTACATAATAACTACTGCTGTCCCTACATCGCGCAATAATAAAGTCATACTAAAAAAGGGGAGTCTTAAACCCTCCTGACAAAACTAGATGAAATTGATTGAGTAAAGATGAAACGTAAATCTGGTAGGTCTACGGTGACAGATAAAAAACCTTTCGCATTTTTACCCGCCAGCATTAACTACACCACCATCGCAATTTTGGCGGCGGCGTTAATCATAGGTATCGGTATTGGTACGCTTTTTGCCTCTGATACCGGGGGCGGAGAAAATAATGTTAGTTCCAGTATTCAGATCGATCAAAAGGCTCCCAATCCTGATATATGTATCCAATACGGTGCTAGTGCTATGGTGATGGATGCGCGTTTATTTGTCACTTTGCGACCTTTTAAAGTTTATGTTTCTCAGCCAAATATGCGCCCCGGTTGCGTACTGCGTCAAGCTAACTGGGCAGTTTTAGAGCAACGTAACTTAGTTACAGGCGATCAAGTACGCGATTGTCGGCAAAAGTTAAATACTTTTGGCTATACGGGAGATTTGGGTAGTTCTCCCGCCATTAGCTGCATTTATCAAAGTGAAGACGCGCAGAACTTTTTTATCAATCAACCAGGAGCAGTTAACGCCCCCACTAATACCGAACAATTTTAGTGGGTTGATTTGGCGGCGTTAGGTGTCTCAACTTTCGCGCCAGTAAAGGGGGTCTTTGCTGCTCCATTGACGGCAATCTCGCCAACTAAATTTTTGCCGTCAAGTTTACTGGTAATTGCGATCGCACTGTCTCCCGATTCTTGAGAAAATCCGCATAAAACCGACTTAGCAACACCACCATCGAGATTTATCTGTCGATCGTTAAATAAACCCGTCAGCGTCAGCTTTTGTTCAGCAGACATCGAACTTTGCCCTTCTGCTAAAGGTTTTAAAATGGCAGCATTTAAATAAGTACCCGACTGATCGAGTTGGAGCATTAAGGGCGCTATTTGCGAACAACCAGGCAAGGAATTACTCAGGGTGAGACGATAACGTCCGCCAATCGTTTGAGGGGCTTGAAGATTGTTTTCTCCGTAAGCTGTAACGACATTGAATAGCAATAATACCGAACCAATGGCGATCGCGTAAAAGGTCAAAGATTTAACATTAAAATGGCTGCTCACAATCAAACTCCCGATTTATCTATATCTGTACTGGGCGCAACTACTGAAGCTAAATGAGATGTAACTTGGCTATAGCGGCGAGTTATTAGCAACGAAGACTTGCATTGAATCGCCAATTGGTCGGTATAGCGTCCCAAAGTTTGCCGCTCAATTCCCCAAGCGCGGCTAGTTCCAGCAATGGTCAGATCGACACGCTCGGAGGCTTCTACAGCTACAGTGATGGGTTCGGCGGCTTGTTGGACTTGAATATCAATGCGATCGCGTACTTTGCGATTTAAGTTCTGCATTACAGCGCTTAATTCATAACTTAATTCACTATTTGTTTGCCCCGATTGCACTACCCGCAAAATTGATAACGTGCGACTTTCGGAACTAACGAGTATTCTTAACGCTAGTTCTAGCGCCAAATCGTCGTGAATATTGCCGGAATAAGCTACTAACAATTTTTCAATTGTTTCTTGTCCGCGATCGATATAAACTCCCACATCCACCGGAACCATACCGAGAATTTGCCCTACGCGCCCGCCTAAACGGTTGGTACTAAAAGCTGGACGATGCCAACCAACTAGCATTAAATCAATATTATTTTGACTGGCAATTTGCGATGTAGCTCTTGCGACATCATTAGTAACGCGAACTATCGGCTGCACAAAACTTTGCATCTCTGGCGGTTCTAAAACTTTAATTAACTGCTCTAGCTGTTGGCGGCGTTTATCCATCAACCTATCGGCTTCGGCGGGCAGACTTTGAAAAGCGTAATCTTCCTCTAGTTCTACTAAGCTGAGGGGATGAACTACAGCGCTTTGTCCATTATTTAACGCGATCGCCGTTGCTAATTGAATTAATCCTTTTTGGGTATCTACGTTAGCCACAGGAACCAGAACCCGGTAATTAACGTCTGCTTGCAGTCCTACTTCGGTTTCTGGCTCAACGGTATCTAATTTAATTAGCCGTTTAGGATAAGTCCACTCTAGTAAGGGCGAAGTCATAAAAGTAGTAACTAACGCCATAATTACCAACATCGTAAATAAAAGCGGCGATATTACACCCAAGTTTAAGCCAATATTTAATACGATAAGTTCAGTTAATCCGCGTGTATTCATCAACCAACCAAGCGCTGAAGATTCGCGATTGTCAATTCCACTTACTCGCGCCGCGATATAAGTACCAAAATACTTACCACTAATTGCCACCGCCACTACCGCCGCGCAAAGCAGCCACAATTCAGGGCGATTGAGCAATCCTACTTGAGTTCGCAAACCGCTATAGGCAAAAAATATTGGTAACAGAAAAATTAATACAAAGTCTTCGGTTTTTTCCGCTATTTCTCTTACTAATCCCTCATCTTTAGGCATGCCTGCACCTAACAAAAATGCCCCAAAAATGAAGTGAATGCCAATTAATTCTGTAATTAAAGCACTGGCAACTACCCCAGCATTGAATCGCCAATTGGTCGGTATAGCGTCCCAAAGTTTGCCGCTCAATTCCCCAAGCGCGGCTAGTTCCAGCAATGGTCAGATCGACAAG
>Ga0115851_101386_pt1 | contig 12737 bp, 5 predicted proteins | sample InSIn2gowninarea_FD_83865 | JGI IMG/M metagenome (GOLD analysis project Ga0115851, IMG submission 83865)
CATCATGTTGGATATTATCCTTTAAAGACCCTATGAACACATCAATCCTATGCTCCTCTGGAATATCTTTTACCCTTATGTTCAATTTTCGGAACTCCTCAATGTGCTCCATTATTGAACCCTTTTGTTTGAGACTTATCCATTGGCTAAAAAAAGTGTTGCTTTTTGTATCCTCATAATGTGCTACCAATTCTTCTGTAAAAATTGCCCAAGTGATAAATTGTTTATGAGAGCAAAGCCATTGATACCATACAAACTGATTTGGTTCCAAATATAAAGTTGCCATACATACCTTTTGTGTGTTTTGCACATTATTGAGATCGAAGAATTTCTCCATCTGTAATATCCATGTGGCAGGATCCTTGCCATCAAACTTCCTCATATCGATTTTTGGAATATGGTGAGTCTTCGATCCAACATTAGCATCTATGGAATCATGATTAGTATTTTTTTTATTCTCATCATGAGTTTCCTTTAGTACCCTTTCACCCTTAGTGCCCATTTCTTGTAACAACTTATTCACATTTATCTTCAATTCGTCCATGTCTGTCTTCAAATCTATCTTCAAATCATCCATCTTAGCTTTCATGTCAACCATCTTAGCTTCTACGCCTTTCTTTAAACAATCCATCTTAGCTTCTACTCCTTTCTTTAAACCATCCATCTTAGATTCTGTTCCTTTTTGTGTAAGGGACAGTTGTTGCACTTGGTCTTGTAATTTTGATATATCATGTTGCATTTCCTCCTCTTCTTCATGATTCATGCTAGAGCTTTCAGGTTCCTGACTAGGTGTTTGCATTTTCTTTCGGGGCATCAATTACCGATAATAATGCTCTACTATGCCCTTTTAATTCCTTCAAAATAAATTTTCAAACCAAGCTTAAGCAAAAATTTAAGAAAATCTACACACCTTTTTTCACTTTGTAGGAGCTCGATATTTCCTCTGATCTATCTCTGTACCTTCCAATCCTCTAGTTCTGAATTCGTGAGCTGTAGTAGCCCTCTGTGTCCTCTTTCCAATGCCACAAGTCTGACCCAAATTGGATTCTCCAAGGAAGAGTTATGTGAAATCTCCCACAGTGACTTGATTATAGACTAGTTCAGTGGAGCGAAATTGTACGATGTGCCACAAGTCACTGTTTCAACCTATGGATCTGAAAAAGGTATACAAGAAACTACAATCCGTCCTCTTTCTGTACCTTCTTATGAAATTTCAATCTAATACCCAGAGAGAAATTTATGACAATTTTCCCCAGGTCACCTGTTTGGAATGTAATTCAGGAGTCTGCAAAAAGACCAACTTCCTTAGATCATAACTCCAAAAATATAGCGCGAAAAGCTCTGAAATTTGGGCCCAAGGTTCAGTACGATGTCTTCTCAAATGGGTTTTTTTTGCAACTTCTGAAACGTCACAGAAAAAAGGTTATGGCGAAAATGCCACGATGACCTGTTTGGAGCAGTGAAACCCTAGAATCCAAAGCTCTGATACCAAATGTTATGAAACCAGCTCAAGAAAAGATAGGAAAGATAGATCAACGCCTTATAATTCAGCGTCTTCGAGGGGGAAACCTCCTTTACATTACATAAATGAACAATTCTTGGATGATTCAAATGACAAAACCTCCTTTCTATATATAGGAGTCTAAGGAGTCACAATATAATCCAGCCGACCTAACAATAATAATATAAAGCCACAAAAATAATAATAGAGGGATTCTATGGGGCACAGTAGTAACAATATGGGGGTAATAGGGGCACAAAAATATTAATAAGGGGTATAACTACAATAGTAATGGGGCAATCACTAGTATTATAGGGACCCAACAATATATCTTTATGATGCACCACTGGTTGAGCTTCTTTGAGTTGCTTGGGGCGTACGGTGATGATAATGCCCATGAATTTTCCATGTTACTCAACCCTTAGGAAAGAACAAGTGCTACCACTATGGTGAGAGGATTTTCCATTACAATCAACCCTGAGGTGATCAACAAAGTAACCACACTTCCTAAACAGGTACAATGGAGGAGGGAGGACAAGGCTAGCAAAACCTGTGTTAATAAAAATTTCTTCCTAAGTGATGAAGAGCCAATTGAAAACAAAAACGGGGTCAGGACAGAGAGCCTTCCCTATCCTTGGGATGAGGTGAGCTACCTCATCCTCAAATGCATTTCTTGTGAAGGGAGGCTTAGTGTTGAGGTTTGGAGATGATTTACTCATAAACCAAAGGCTCAGTGTGCCTTATTTCATTTTGCAATGAATTATAGACATGAGCCAAAAGATGCAAGAAGGGAAACACCAACAATTATCACATCGTGGAATCAGTAAGCTTATAATGGAGGATGCCTTGAGCCAATTGAGAATTCTTGTTCTCTAGTCCACATTTAGAGACATGGATAGAGAGGTTGTCCTTCAAATCCAAGCCCTTGAATATGGTGGGACCCCAACCTCTAGTGATGAAGAGGAAGCAAAAGAAGAAGAAGAAGAAGAAGAAGAGGCAGAAGAAGAAGAAGTAGAAGAAGAAGAGGAGGAAGAACCAGACAAAATAGAAAAAGAAGGAGAGGAAGAGGAAAAATAAGAAGAGAAAGAAGAAGAGAAGGAGCAGAAGGCAGAGACCAGCCTAGAGAAACATACTAAGGAAGGGGAGAGATCGACAACATTGTCTCTTGAGCCCACTGAAAAGGAGGCAGTTGTTGCCTTGGCTTCCTTGAGGACACCCATAAAGTCCAAGAGGAAAAGATAGAGGCAAACTCCCCTCTAATTTAAAACAAGAAGAAGCACTAGGATCAAGTAGGGGAAGCCACAAACACCTACAAGAACTCCCATCATAATTGAAGAGTCACTAATCAAGCAGGTGGAGATAGGTTCCTTAGGAATGAAGAGTCAGGAAGGAACATCACAACAACAAGCCCCAAAGGCTCCCATCACCTATGTTAGGAAGCATGTCACCAGGTCAACATCAGCAAAGCAAACCAAGGCACCTGTGACCCTCTTACAGAAAGGAAAAATCCTGCTACAAGATCCTTAGACAGTGCTACAGGGAAACACTCTCAGTGCTACAAGAAACACAGAAAAAACTACAGGAAGGACAACAGGGGTAGAGAGAAGGCAAGGAAGCAACACCACAGGTGCAGGAGGGGCAACAACTCCAAAAACATCTAAGGGATATTTTTAGAGTTGTAGGAGCCTATCCCACAACTAAATTTGAGTTCTTACTACAAGTTCATTGAGGGAGGTAGAGTAACACCACATTAATTTGCAATCTATCTCTTCTTTGAGCTTGAAAAAGAGAGGGCAAGAACACATCGTTGGATGAAAATTTCCAAGTCAAAGAAAGTAGAAGATGTGGGCCATATGGAAGAAAAACTCCTAGATATGGGAAGGGAGTTGAGTGAGTTGAGAGACAGAGAACACATCATGAGATCTCAATTACAGGCACAAAAAACATGGATGAGGAGGCAGTTGTAGGAAAAAGGGACACAATTGGCCACCAAGGCAAGCCTCCCCATCATGGTAAATTTTAGGGGCGAATTTTAGCCCAAGGGAAAAATTTAAGGGGTTTTTCATTTTAGAAGGGAATGTTTTTTATAAAACACCCATTTGATATATTTGGCTCAACTTTTATTTAAAAAATAATTATTTTTTTCATTTTAGCCCCCCAAAAAAGGGGCGGCTAAATAATGCAAAACTCATTTGGCCTGATTTACCTAGGGTTGGGAGGTTAAATTCTTGCAAATCGCCCAATTTTTTGCTTTGAGATGTTATATTCTGGAAAATCACCCATTTTCTAGTTTGGGAGGGTGTTAAATTCTTGCAAATCGCCATTTTCTGGTTTGGGAGGTTGTTAAATTTTTGGAAATCACCCATTTTCTGGTTTGGGAGGTTGGATTTGCTCCCAATCGCCCTGATTTCTTGGTTTTCAAATGGACAGAAAGGGTGATACAGATCTGTGTTTTCAAATCTGGTTTTCATCGATGGCGAGGGTGTATAAATTTGGTAGCCAGTTTGTGAATCCTCCATTTATGATTTCTAAGTTGGCTCCATTTCTGATTTCTGAATTGGTGACTCCTTTCAAGCAGCGCCAAGACTAGGGTATATATTTTTTGAATCAGAATCATCCTCCATTTCTTGGTGACTCATTATAGATAGTGCAGGGTATAAATTTTGTGAAACAATCTTCCATTTGGACCATTTCTGAATTGTTGACTCGTTGCTAGGTAAGCCGCAACCATCCAACTACTTGAATATGAATATGCTTATACGTTATTGTTGGCTCTTCGTGTCTTCATACAACATTTGCAGACTTTTCCCCTATCTTCGCGTGTCATGTGTCGTTGTCGTGGAGTGTTGCTCACACTATGTGTAGTTTCTATTCCAATTTGCAACATGTTTTATGCTTGTTGATTTGTGTAGAGACTCAAGTCACTTGGCACTATCATAGTTTCTACTACAATTTCCTCGAAGATGTGTGTAGACTCTAGAGATGGAATCTAATCTTCTTTCTCTACTCGAGGCTAATGCCCTTGCCTCCATCCCTATGCATTCCAAACTCATCTCCAGCCATGAATTATAGCTTACATTGCATGAATTGAAGGTTAATCCATTGTTTCCACCAGTATTCATTATATATATATATATATATATATATACCACCCAAGTATTCCACAATTTAAGGCACATGGAATCAACATCATTCAACTATGATTGCTCACATACTATAAGTTTGTCTTTAAAACTGCAAGTGCATTTGCGTAATAATATTTTACCAATTGGAATGGAAAAATTTGTGATGGTAACGACCATCCTAATAATTTAGTTGGGGGCATATAAGTTCCATTACAATCATATTTTGGAAGTCTCGTGCAATAGGATCTAAATTGGATGGGTAGTTTAGAACCCTAGTAATCCATAAAATTATTTAAATGGCTGGTACAGGAAAGATCAAGTGGAGTTTTTTTCTTCAAATCAAAGGTTTCACTAGCCATTGTAAGAGTTTAGCATTAAGAAAAATCTCATAAAATTGCAATGGTAGCCACAATATTGGTATCACATTCATTGTTTCCACCAGCCTGTAACCCTTAGTTACTTTTCTAAAATATATCACTGCATTACCCTATATATTTGTATTCAGTCACTAATGTGAAAGGTATGATGTAATATAAATAAAATTGTTAGATGTCCCATGTCTACTATGAGTAACAGATTAGTTGGGATGATTAATTTCAAAGTGCAGACTATCAATGTTTTCCTTTAGGAGTGTTCATGACTACTTTTATGTCTCATTTATCAGAGAATGGTTATTGAGTTCATAATTTTCATTCCATAAGAGAAAATTTATGTTGCAGCTAGATTGATTTTAATTGCAAATCAAGTTTGCGCAAACCCATAATGCTGCAAAGCGAGGAGAACAACAAATCCCTATTCTAGTTATCTAATATTCTTTCTCTACCCGAGGCTAATGCCTTTGCCTTCATTCCTATGCATTCCAGACTCATCTCCAGTCACAAATTATAGCTTGCATTGCATGAATTGAAGGTTAATTTGTTGTTTCCACCAGCCTGTAACCTTTAGTTACTTTTCTAAAATATATCATTGTATTACCCTATATATTTGTATTCAGTCACTATGTTTATAACAATCACATTCAGTCACATATTTGTATTGTGTGTCATGGGATGTGTAGTCTTGGGCACTAGCAGAGGCATGATGATGAGGATGAAGAGCCTCCTACCAAAAACAAAAAATGAGATACTAGCCTTTTTTAGGTAGTCTTTGCAATTTTTCTTAGGACATTGTTTTTAGCTAATCTTGGGGCATTCAGATTATGTTCTATGGACATGCATGGAAAGGCCTCCCCAATCTAGTAGGGCAGGATCTTTCTATGCTTTTGCAAGTGATGTCTTCTCCTACGTTACTCCGAACCTCTATTCCCTGGATTTTGTCTGGGGAATTGAATTCTATGTTTCTAGACATTCCTTTTACATGAGATTCTTGTCTTTATTGTTTTGGCAATTACCGTGTGCATATTTTTGTAATTATCTTATTGTTATCTTTTATATAGTATAATACATGAATATGTTTCCAGGCCATCCGTTTTGGAGTTTCACTATAGTAACTCTTATATTACACCCATAGTTATCTCACTGTGCTTCCTCTATTTTTATGACAATTATTTTACATTCGTTACTATGCTTGTGTGTGTTGGAATGTTGTTCAGTATCTATCGGTTCCCTTTATGTTCTATCTCAAGCCATTATGAATGCTCTTCTTGGATATGTAACTGCATTTCATCCTTCGCTTGTTTTGTGGAATTAATATTGTTGATTTAGGTAAATCTGCAGTAAACATATTGTATATCGGATTATTGCGATTTTTTGAAAATGACGATTAAATCGGGCGATAAAATCAAGAAAAAAAAATTGGCCAATTTTTTAGAAAAAATCACGATTTTTTGGGAAAAATTGCAGGCAAAAAAAAAATACTAATAATATATATATATATATATATATATTTAATGAGGAGGAGGAGGTGACCCAAGCTACCCCTGTCACAAGTAGAGGACGTGGTATACTTCTTGTAGCTCCTAGTTCTTCAGCTTCTAGAGCACAGTAGAGTCTACTGCCAACTCCACCAACATCTACATCTAGAGGGCCAAAGGAAATGAGTAGTATTAGACTTTAGTTATTTGGTTCATTTCATTGTATATGACATTATGACTCATGATATGAGATACATTATTATATTTTTTATTGATATTTTGAGGTTGAGTTGGGACTCAGGAGTCAGGACTTACTATTCAGAACATGATTCACTGTTATGTGTGATTTTAGCACTAGAAATGATATTAAACATCTTATATATTTAGTTTTTTTTTATCATATTTATGTTTCAATGTATTTATTTTATGTTGTAAATAGTTTATATATTAAAAAAATTGAAAAAAAATGAATATTTTTGTACCAAACGGTTTTTTCCCGATTATTACCAATTTTTTCCTGATTATTACGATTTTTCCCCACGCTGAATTAATCTCGATAATGATTAGTGCAACATTGCTAAATTTTTCTATTGAAAATGTTGTATGCCTATTCCTTATTTTCAGGCCAACTCGAAATACTTTTTTTAGTGCATTTATTTTATTCCATAGCCAAGAGTCTTACTGATCGTGTGCACGTAGGTGTAATGTTTGTGCACAATTTGTTTATTGAAACATAACAGCCTATCCTATCTAGGAAGCATTCATCTACACTATTTTATAATATGTGTAGTCTTAGGCACTAGCAGAGGCATGGTCTCAACATTTATGACAATGTATTAACATGTCAAAGATATAATACTAGTTGTCAGTGTTGAACCTCACATTCCTACCACCATTCTCACTGGATTCCTTAGTTTTGGCAAGATCATAATCTAGGCCTTTGTTCCCATATTCAGATTCCTTTTCATTGATCTGCATTGCTTAATGGCCTTAGTGACCAGTTAATCTATCTAAAAAACCTCAGTGTTTCTTAAGTAGGCTAAGAAGGCATTATATTTTTTCACAGATGGAAAATAAGCCTCATACATGGCCTCAGAATATTCGAAATATCTCAAATACCTCAGTCAAAGTTAGTTAAGATTTATTTTATAGGATTGAATAGATGCTTTAGTTTTCAGTGTTATCCAGTATCCAACTTGAGTAGTATATGATATAATCACATGAGTTTGACCAGCTATTGCAATGTTTAAGGAGATAAATGGTATGATTTTTTAAAACAACTAGTGTTATGTTTCTTACTCTGTAGTATGACCATGGATTAAGTAAAATATGGTATCTAACTCCAATTTGTTGCCTCTGATCTATGGGGAAATCAACTAAAAGTCCTAATATGAAAGATCCAAGGCTCAAGAATCTTAGAAGGTGATCCAAAGTAGTTTGAAATTCTTTAGTCAGTGAAAAAACCAGTGAAGGTGTCTTCAGGAAGTATGCTAAGGCTTGTTTGAATTACAATCCATAAATGAAAAGGTATGTGTTACTTATCTTAGAGATTTTTAGTTGAAATTATTTTGAAGAAGATCTCATAATGAGGATGAGAAAACAAAAAATATGTTGCATTTAAACTAGTTCTAGTGTTCTTGGTTCCACATTGAGTGTATGAAATCGTTGGTGTTTAGCAATACCACAAATGCACATGCACATAATCATATGCTACACAGTTGGCCAACAAAATCGCTTAGAACTGGCCCTTTCATTGATCTTAATTGGTTATATTATGTGCAGGATGTCAAGGTCTGACATTCATCCTGGCAGTAATATGAAGTTTTTATCTGCATTTCTAAGGGAAGAAAGGTGTGTGAAAAAGGCAAGGGTGTGTTGTAGATACTCCTATAAATCTTCAAAATGGATTTTTATTATGATTCCCTGCCTCAAATGAACTTTTATTGAGATCCCATATTAAAATTTCCTTATTTTTATATTTTTAAAGAGGTCTGATACCTCTATAAATTCTTTGAAATTTATTTTGTTGCTTCACTTTGCTAGCTAGAATTAGGCCACAAAACTTTTATTTTTGTTTTTCATTCTTCTTGTGCGTATGCATGGGAACTTCAACCTGAAATTTATCTCTCTTCTGAGCTCAATAAAAAATCTATACCTTTTGAAACTTGACTTATATTCTTCCTTCTAGTCTTCATTCTATCACAGTGATCTATCTTTACTTCAATTAGCACTTACATGTTCATCTTGTAGCCATGTATTTGGTCCTGTAAGATTTCGACTACCTCCCTGAGATTAGGCCTGATTTGGAGGTATGATGTTAATAGATTACCCATAAGTAATCCATAAAATTTCATTTTCAACTCGGTTTTTCATATAGATAAAAAATGTTCCTGAAAAACTTTTGGTGGTTTCCTTCACAGATCTTCGATCTAGTTTGAGAGGTTTTTACTAATATAGGTATGCTAAAAAAATGGTCTCCGTCACTTCTAGTTTTTTTGGTTCTATGATTATGCAGACAAACCATTCTTTTCTGCTTATGAAGCAATGCAAAGGCCCCTCTTGTGATCTTCTAGTTGCCTATACTTTGGACCTTAGCTCTAATAACATGTTGAGAAATCCTTAGGAAAGCATTAGCTCTAATACATCTAAAACCTTAGTTGAATCTCAGGAAGGTCAAGGGTCTATTTAAGGGCCTCACTCACCAACTAATCTATATAAAAAACCTTAGTGTTTTTAAAGTAACCTGAGAAGGCATTACATCTTTCCACAAATGGAAAATAAGCCTCATACATGGCCTCAGAATATTCAAAGTATCTCAAATACCTCAGTCAAAATTAGTTAAGATTTATTTTAGATTATTGAATAGATGATTTAGTTTTTAGTGTTATCCAGTATCTAACTTGAGTAGTATATGATATAATCACATGAGTTTGACCGGCTATTGTAATGTTTAAGGAGACAAATGGTATGATTTTTTAAAACAACTAATGTTATGTTTCTTACTTTGGAGTATGACCATGGATTAAGTAAAATATGGTATCGAACTCCAATTTGTTGCCTCTGATCTATGGGGAAATCAATTAAAAGACCTAAGATGAAAGATCCAAGGCTTAAGAATCTTAGAAGATGATCCAAAGTAGTTTGAAATTCTTTAGTCAGTGAAAAAACCAGTGAAGGTGTCTTCAGGAAGTTTGTTAAGGCTTGTTTGAATTTCAATCCCTAGATCGAAAGGTATGTGTTACTTCTCTTAGTGATTTTTAGTTGAAATTATTTTGAAGAAGATCTCATAGTGAGGATGAGAAAACAGAAAATATGTTACATTTAAACTAGTGCTAGTGTTCTTAGTTCCACATTGAGTGTATGAAATCATTGGTGTTTAACAGTACCACATTGAGTGTATGAAATCATTGGTGTTTAATAGTAAAACAACAAGGGAATTCTACAACAAATCCATATGAAATTTACTCATTTAACAATGGATTTCATGCTAGATCATGCCTACATTCAAATCCATGAGGATTAACATTCTATATTTTGCACAGAATTCAAAGAGTCACTCATTTTTCTAATAGAATCTTTCCAAAAAACTGACAGCATGGAATGGGAATGATTCAAAGCCCACCCATAGATATCTAGCATGGATATCGACCCAAGCCAAACTAGTAAACCAAAAGGACTAAGATAGACCTGCAAGGATGGTGTTGTTTCAATGTTATACAAATGAATTATTATATTTTATGTCTTAAAAGTTAATAGTTTCCCATTATCATTGTTAGATAATTTTTGTGAAATTCCATTTTGCCTCAAAATTCAAATTTTGATATATGTTCTTTCAATGTTGACTCAACATTTCTTTTGCAAAGTACAATTCTATTTTCTATGAACAAGTGAATTCATATGAAGCATATCTCAACTCTTGGAAATTGTTGATGCAGGTTTGCAGATCGATTTGAAATTTTACTTGTGGAATATTCAGTGAGATGTCAAAAGATAATCGTGGGAAGAAACCATCAAGGAAAATGGATGTATTATCATACTTTCAAAAGGCTACATCCAAAAATACACATTCTCTTCATGATTCAAGATCCTTTGAACAATCTATTATTGAGAGAGAGGTTAAATATCGTGGAAATGCATTTTATATTCATACGATGGACGAAATAATAGGTTCCTCAAGTGATCAAGGTGAGATAAATACAGTTTCAATAGAAATTGGTGATGAAAATGTTAAAGATTTTTCCTTGGAAGGTGACACAATCCATTCGAGGAAAAGTAAAAGAGTCCAGTGGACCATAGGCAGACAATTCCAAGAGAATTGGGTCTCAAGTTTTCCATTTGTTGAAGAAATACCTCCTACAAATGAGAACGAGGTTTTCCGACAAGTTATATGTAATGCGTGTAGTTGGAAAACTCAAAAGGTAGTGAAATTTCAAATGAAGCTAGATATAGTACAAAAGAATGCAGGAAAGGTGTGTGAAAATAAAATTATAAATGATAAAGAGAAATCTATTGTTAGATGGAAATCTTCTAAGGAATGTTGACATGTTGAATATGCAAAAGAATATAAAAAATATTTAATAAGTAAGAGGAAACTTGAGGCAAGTGGAGGAACCATCATATCTCTATTTGAAAAGATGATGGAATGAAGTTTGTTATCCAAGATGATACAATTGAGCATTGTATTTCACATCTTTTCTAAAGGTTGTCCTATGACAGATTATCCAGATCACATGAAATTTCTATCTTTTCTTCAAGTGCCAAACTTTCCATCTTACCATTGGTCTATAACCAGTGGTTGGGAATGGGCAAGATATCTAGCTCAAGTAGAAAAGGATGATTTGAAAGAGAAGATTGCAAATGCTAGGTTTTTGGCATTGTCTTTGGATGAGGTTACGGCTATAGATAATACTTCATGGATTTGCATGAGAATTTATATGGTTAATGACCATATTAGGCATTCTTATCTACTTGGGATTAAAAATATGAGAGAGAATTCTACAGCTGAAAATATTTATTGGCTTATTCTTAATGATTTGAAGAAAAGTGGTATGGATCATTTAATGATTGCAAAAAAGTTGGTATGTGTTGGAGAAGATGGAGCATCGATAATGAAAGGACAAAGTAATGGCCTTTGTGTTAAGCTACAACTATCAACTTCACCATATATGCTTAATATTCATTGTATGGCTCACAGAATGAATCTTGCATTTAAAATAGTAAGCAAGTTTCCATCAGTTTCAAAAGTTGAAGATCTTGTACGTGAGACTCATGCATACTTTTCTCGTAGTCCCAAACAATATTTAGAGTTTCAACAATTTGCAGATGGTGTTACGGATGGAAAAAAACTATTGAAAGATGTTGATACAAGATGGATATCATTAAATGGACTAGCTCAAAGACTATTTAGTGAATTCAAATCTTTGGTAGGGTTGATGTATGAAAATCGCTACAATGTAGACAAAACTCAAAATCTTCTTTATTGACTAATTAATATAGAGACATTATTGACATTGGCTGGAATTCTTCCTATGCTACATGAAATGAATGTCCTCATGAAAATGTCTCAGAATCACATAATGTATATTGTGGAATACACAAATGCAAGAAAGTTAGCATGTCTTGCATTGGATAATATTTATATGATGCCAAACTCTTTTACTGGTCCAGAGTTTAAAAGTTGGAATAAGATAATCAATATAGAAAATATTGATTTTTTTTTTACGTTTGAAGAAAAAGGGATACTATGTATCACAGTGCATGGGTATATGGTTCCCTTTCATTATATTAGTAAGATGGGACGAATCACCAAATATTTCCCTGTGTTAAGAGAACAATTTGATAATTGTTGGGTTGTGTTATATTCTTTCCGTGACTAACCTATGTAGTTAACTGGGGGGTTAGAGGGGGGGCAGAGCCCCCCCTTTGTTGCGCCGACTGCGCAACGCGGGGGTCATAGGGGGGGTTTAAGGGGGGCGGGTAGCCCCCTCTACGGGGTCCGGGGCAGCGCCCCGGGAAAAAAAAAAATTTGGACCCTATATTAGGTTGGGCGAACCTACCTATGGTTTTCGGTTCATGGTTTTGGACGTGATGGTTTTCGGTCCATGGTATTGGATGCTTCGGCATGTATAAATATGTATTGTAACACTGAAAGGAACATAATGAAAAATCAAGCTGGTAGTCCCGGTTTTGGGATCCAGGGGAAAATCTCTGTGCATATGTGTTTTATGTGTTCTGCTCTCGCATTGTTTATTTTCTTTGT
>Ga0115851_101389_pt1 | contig 12730 bp, 11 predicted proteins | sample InSIn2gowninarea_FD_83865 | JGI IMG/M metagenome (GOLD analysis project Ga0115851, IMG submission 83865)
GTGAAGAATGAATGCAGTCTCTCTTTTATTTCCCCCCTTTTGTTTCCCTAAATGACTTTTTGGGTTTTGCTTGGGTCTAAGTTGACCAAAAATTTATGTGTATTTGTATGTGTGTTGTTGGTCTGTTTAAGTCCATATTTATTTTTATTATGTGTTGACAGTCCCATCTGTTTTAATATAAAATTTTCAATTCCGGAATTCTATATGTTGAATGTATGTTTATGGGAAAGGGCATTTAACTGAATGGGAGTGATAAGGTGAAATTAAAATCGGGTTAGGATTGCAAGAAATTTTTCATTCATCAAATTTAAACATGGTATTAGATCTACAAGCTTAAAATTGCAGTTTGGAACAACAAACAATGGTTTGGATAACAAATTGATATTTTGGGATAGCAAGATGAAACTTCACACAGACTGAACTTTTGGGACAAGAAGGTGTGCTAGAAAGTTCATTTCTCCATTTTCATGGTTTTGTAAATAAGGATAGAGGACAAACTAGTTGGGAAATCCAACTATGCCATTGGGAAAGACTGAATTCAAACAGTGTTTGAGGAGGTAACACTTTAGGACATAGTGTGGCAAGTGGTTGTACCTCCTATTGCTACAGATGAACTTGTTGAATTCATAAAAAATAATGCAAAGGAAAAAAGGATTTTGATGGACAGTCTGAAGGATCATGTGGTTCCTCAGGTGAGAGGAAACACGTGCATATCAGATGTGGACAGCGCTAACCACTCTCTATCAGAGTACTAATGAGAGCAGGAAGATGGTACTCAAAGAACAATTGAAGAACATTAGGAAGACAAACGCTGAAAGTCTAGTTCATTATCTTGGCAGGGTCAAATAGGTAAGTGATGATTTCACTGCTATTGGTGAGGCAGTTTCACCCACAGAGTTAGTTAGGATAGTTGTTGTGGGACTTCCTAAGTCTTGGGAAGTCTTGGGAGGTCTTTGGAGATGTTGTTACCTCTAGGGAGAATCTTCCCAATTGGGACAGATTCTGGAATAATTGTGTGCAGCATGAGATACGGAACACTGGCAGTGGTGGGGTGAAGATAGCAGATGAGGAGGATGTAGCCTTGACAGCCAGAGGGAAGAACTAAGGGAAGGCCAAGAAAGGGGCCTCATCAGATGGGCCTAAGGGAAAGGAGAAGAAGAAGAAGAAAGATACAGATATGTCCAAAGTCAAATCTTGGGCATGTCAGAAGATGGGACACTATGCTGCTACGTGTCCTGAAAGGAAGAACAAGGGGAAAATGGGTATTGCAGCATCAGCAGAGGTGGAGCAGTTTGCTTCATAGTTTGACCAGGACTTTGCATTTATTACTTCTACTTCTAGTAGGAGTACATCATCCGACGTGTGGTACATAGACAGCGGGACTTCCCGCCATATGACAAGTGCATGGGAGTTCTTTTCAGAGCTTGCAGAGAGGGCACTTGATATTGATATTGTACTAGGAGATGACCGCACTGTGAGAGCTATTGATGTGGGGATCGTGACCCTTGAGAGGGAGTCTTTGCCTCCTTTCAAGGTCATGGATGTTTTGTATGTTCCGGGGATGAAGAAGAACTTGATTTCAGTGTCTGCTATGGAGGTGAAGGGGTTTGACGTCACTTTCTCAGGAGGGCAGGTATTGATGCATCTTAGGGGAGCTTCCATCACTTCGGCCAAAGTGATTGGAGTCCGCTTTGGGAAACAATACAAGTTCAATTTTAAGTCGGTAGGAGCATTGGTGAGTAGCACATCTGGTAGCACTCACACTAGTACCACCAGCAGTAGAGACTTGTGCGAGTTATGGCACCGGAGGATGGCGCATATGCATCATGGAGTGTTGAGAGTACTGAGGGAGATCACTACTAGAGTTCCTGATTTTAGTGCCGAGCATTATGAGGTTTGCAGAGGGTGTGCTTTGGGCAAGTACACCAAGTTACCATTCCCAGCGAGTGACAACAAATCTACAAGTATACTAGACTTGATTCATACTGATGTTAATGGTCATATGTCTCATGTGTCTTTGGGTGGTTATGAGTATTACGTTATATTCATTGATGACTACTCTAGGAGGACTTGGATATATTTCCTGAAGACCCAGGGTGAGGTCTTCAGTCGCTTTAAAGAGTTCAAATCTCTTGTGGAAAAGTAGACAGGTAGGAAGATTCGGGTCTTGAGGTTAGATAATGGTGGTGAGTACACCGATGGTGGGTTTTCCGACTTCTATGCACAGGAGGGCATTAGGAGAGAGTTCACGATTCCTTACAACTCCCAAAAGAATGGGGTGTCTGAAAGGAAGAACAAAGCTATTGTTGGGGCTGCTAGAGCGATGATTCATGATTAGGGGTTGCCTTTGTTTTTGTGGGCTAAGGCCTGCAATATTGCTATTTATCTTCAAAATAGGAGTCCTCACAAAGTATCGGGGAATATGACTCTGGAGGAGGCTTTCACTAGAGAGAAGCCTCATGTGGGACATCTTTGTATCTTTGGATGTCTCACATATTCTTATATCCCAAGGAGCAAAGGACAGTTGAAAACCATGGCAAAGAAGGGTATCTTTATGGGTTACAACGAGACTTCAAAGGCCTATCGGATCATCATTCCTTCTAAATAGAGAGTGGTGATTAGGAGGGATGTGAAGTTCGAGGAGGAGAGGGCCTATTGGAGATCACGGGAGTATGATGAGAGAAAGTCACAGACTTCTCCTCAATAGGGAGGTCAAGTACAGGGAGTAGGACCTCAAGGTTCTGGATCGACTAGTACAAAAGTACTTTAGTGTTAGTGACATCTAAGGCACCAATAGCGAGTTCACCGAGCACTTCTTTAGGGAGTCCGTTGGTACAAAGTTCACATGGCACTTCAGCTGACATAGGCATAGGTGTCGGTACAGGTTATTCGAGGACAAGTGCTAGTATAGGCACACCAGGGTCAATTGGCAAACCTTCAAGTTCACAAGACTAGGGGGCAAAGGATGAGGTACCCTATGGGGAAGCTTCTTAAGGGAAGAGGAGGCCCAAGTGGCTTCAAGACACCTTGAAGGAAGTAGAGTCCGTTGGTCCTCCGAAGAAGGTGAACAGGGAGAGTGTGCCACTTGAGCGGTTTTGCAATTATGTAGCCAAGGCTACCAGCATTGTTGACTCTAAGCTTACTAGCTATGAGGATGCTGCCAGCTAGGAGGTGTGCAGAGAGACTATGGTGGAGGAGTATGCCTCTATCATTAAGAACAATGTCTGGGAAGTGGTGCCTAGGCCTGAGGGCAAGTCAGTTGTGACTTCCAAGTGGCTCTACAAGATCAAGCATGCTGTGGATGGCAACATTGAGAAGTTCAAGGCGAGGTTTGTGGCTAGAGAGTTCTCACAAATAGAGGGAGTTGACTATGATGAGACCTTCACTCCCGTAGCTCGGTACACTTCTATCTGGTCCCTTATTTCTATTACTGCAAAAATGGGTTGGCAGATCCATCAGATGGATGTGAAGACCACAATTTTGAATGGAGTTATAGAGGAGGAGGTGCATGTTGAGCAGCCACAAGGCTTTGGGGTACTTGGGCGGGAGACCCATGTATGCTAGTTGAGGCGAGCACTCTATGGACTTAAGAAAGCTTCCAGAGCTTGATATTCAAGGATTGATACTTACTTGTAGCAGATGGGTTTCACGAAGAGATGTAGATCCGAACCTATACTACATTGTTGTAGGGGATGATCTGCTCATTCTTGTGTTGTATGTTGATGAATTGTTCATTACTGGGGTAGAGAGACTGATTAGTGGTTGCAAGGAAGATTTTGCTATGGAGTTCAAGATGAAGGACATTGGGTCGATGCATTACTTTTTGGGGCTTGAGGTGTGGCAGGAGGAGGGGCATATATTTCTGGGGTAGGGGCAGTATGCTATGGATGTGTTGAGCAGATTCCACATGGCAGATTATAGACCCATGTCTACACCTATGATCATCAACTGGAAGAAGCTTCATGTTCCAGATTCTAGTTTGGTGGATCCCACATTGTATAGGCAACATATTGGGTCCTTGATGTATCTGGTCAACACTAGGCCAAATATATGCTTTGCAGTGAACACACTTAGCCAGTTCATGGTTGAGCCAAGGAGGGTGCACTGGGTAGCAGTAGTTGGGCTAAAATAGTATAGACTTTCAGAGAGTTGTGTACTTATCTCCTCCAAAGCAGATTCTTCGCTACGTGCAGGGGACTGTTGATTATGGTCTAGACTATAGGCGGGGAGATGGAATGAGGTTGGGAGGTTACACAAATTCAGATTGGGCAGGATGTGCTTCTGACAAGAAAAGCACTTCAGGGTTGCTTCAGATTGGGTTTGGTAGTTGTGTCGTGGTTCAGTTGAAAGCAAAAGTTGGTTGCTTTGAGCTCTTCCGAGGCTGAGTATATGACTGCTAGCCAAGCTAGTTGTGAGGCTATTTGGCTTCGCAAGTTGTTGTATGGCCTATTTGATCAGGAGTTGAGACCGACGGTTATTCACTGTGATAATCAGAGTTGCATTAAACTCACAGAGAATCCAGTGTTTCATGACAGGTCAAAACACATTGACATCAGATATCATTTCATCAAGGACTATGTTTAGAAGGGGACAATGAAGCTGGAGTATATATCGACAGATGAGTAGGTGGCCGATGTTCTCACGAAGTCCTTGCCAAGAGGCAAGCATGTCCATTTCAAGGACAAGATGGGTGTGGTGAGAAACACTTTCCTCGGTAAGAGGGAGTGATGATTTTTAATGTACCTTAGACAAGTGGTTTCTCATGGGTTAGTCTCTGCCTAGGGAAAAGTGTCCAAAATAATTCTTTTCCTAAGTGTGACTTTATAAAGTGAAAGTGACTTTATAAGTGGTAAAGCCGATGTTAAATTATAAAGTGAAAAGTGACTTTAGAAATAAAGTACAATGTGGGTACTTTATTTAATGGGTGGGTTAAGACATAGAAAGTGAGAATTAAATGCACATTTATTCTCATCCCTTGATTTAAATGAATTTGAGCCATTAGGGTTGCCCAAAAGTCATTTAGAGAAACAAAAGGGGGAAAAGAAAAGAGACGCTGCATTCATTCTTCATGAGCAGATTGGAGAAAGGAGGTTGAGAGTTGGAGAAAAGTTCTAAAGGAGAAATTTGTTGCAGCAAGCTGAAGGAGTGATTCTGAGCAAAGTTGTGCACAAAAATCAAGGCATAGAAGACAACAGAAGGTACAATATGAACAACATTTAATGCTGTGACTTGCACGTCTTTTGAGAGAAGTTTTTGATTTTTTTTTGAAAAATCTATATAGTATAGTCCGTATCCATACAATACATATTTTTAGCTTCAAGTGGGCATGGAAATAGAGGCAAAGTGGGCACGATTTTCAAGGAGTTTTGGGCTGAAGAGATAAGTTGTATTTTGTTGATTTGTTTTGTCTACAAATGTATTTTTCTTGAACTTGAAAGATAAATAAATTTGAAGAGCTCTCTAACGGGTTTTCCCTGGAGAAGATTGAAGGGGTTTTGCCCAGGTCTAAGTTGACCAAAAATCTTGTGTGTATTTTTATGTGTGTTTTTGGTTTGTTTATATCCATATTTATTTTTAGCATGTTTGACAGTCCCATGTGTTTTAATCTGAAAATTTCATTTCCAGAATTCTATATGTTGAATGTATATTTATGGGAAAGGGCATTTAACTGAATGGGTGTGATACGTGAAATTAAACTGGGTTTGGATTGTAGGGAATTTTTTAGTCATCAAATTTCAACATCCTTCAAAGAGAGGGAGATCACCTTGATTCCTTGATGATGATGACAACACCTCTTCTTGCTTCCCTTGAATGTAGAGACTTCGAGATGCTTCAAAGTGTAGTCTTTCTAGGTAGGGTCCTTGAGATAATATTTGATGATGATGTGCGAGCTTCCCAACAATGCTTCAAGTGAGAAACCCCTCTTTTGATAAGCTAGGGTTTTGAGGTCTTCTTTTCTTGTACTCGGTCCTTGTGAGTGTCTTCTTGATGGTACGATGTCAATCTTGATCTTTCTTGATACTCCTTTTGATAATCCTTCTAGTGCTTCGACCTTTGAGTGTCCTTTTAGCTGCCTTTCCTTGTCTTGTCACCTTAGCTCTGATACCATGTTGAGAAATCTAGGGGCGACTAGGTTATTTGATTTCTCTTACTTTGATAACTGTTTCTGATGTATTTCTCTTACTTGAAAGTTCTATGCTGAAAACTGAATGGAACTGAATGTACTTAGCAGAAAGTTGAATGCACTTTGCAGAAAACTGAATGTACTTTGCAGAAAGTTAAATGTGCTTTGCAGAAAAAATTGAATGTTTTATGATGTTACAATTACTTAGAATGCATATTTCTTCTTCACAACTTTTCATATCAGCAATTGTAGATATAACATAAACTTAAGGATCATATGAAGTTAGCCAAGCACAAATATGAGCCATTGAGAGTTAGGTCCAATGACTAGGACAAAACCCACAAAGGGAAAACCCAAATGATTCTTCTTCTATTACATTTCTTCAATTGTTCAGAAGAGTATATATAGAGAGAGAGAATGAGAATGAATAAAGTCACCAATGTCTGATCAACTTGCAGCTGAAGTACTCTTGCTCTTTGCTTGAAGATCTCCTCCTTTTCTTGATCCGATCTTGTCCTTCACACTTGATCCAACTCTTCCCTTGCTCTTACTTTTCACTTGCTCTCACACTTCTCTTGCACACACTCAACACTAGATCTTCTTCTTCACAATGAACATATTACTCTCAACTCTCACTTGCTCTTGCTTAAAAAGATGAGAAAGGAGAGGAGTTACAAAATAAATTCATGCCTTGAGCCAATAATAGGAGAATTGAATTCCATGAGGGAGTAGTTAATTGAGGAGAAATATAACTCATCCCAAGAATACAAAGAGAGGTACACATGTCTTGAAGAGTTACAACTAGAATTAGGGGGAGAGAGAGTTACAAATCGAATTGAATGAGGGAGTTACAAGTGCATTTAATGATGAACAGTTACACTTTTGCCATACATTGAATTAGTGAGAGAGAGTTATATTCTTTTAAATGTGAGGTTACTATTTTAGTCTAAGAGAGAGGTTAATTTTTCCGAGTAAGAGATTCTCAATTTAATTTACTTATTTCATGAGAGATTTTATTTTTATTAATCCATTAAAGGTGAATGTCTTTAGACTATTTTATAAATAATAATATCATAATAATAATAATATTAGTAAGGATAAAATTATTAATTCTTGATTCGTATAATCATGATTGATTTGATTTTAAAGTGGATTCCACATGTCAAGATCATTTAAATATGACTTTCTATTTTTGGAAAGTCACTTCAAAATTGAGATGCGACTTACTATTTTTGGAAAGTCATATTAGAATTATTAAAAATGAAATTTTATTATAGATGGTTCAAACTGAATTGAAAGATATGATTTCTTCTAGGAGAAATTCATCCCTGAGCTGCCAAATTTTAACAGATCTACAGGTAAGGTATGATGACGAAGATGTGCAACATGTCAAGTTGGTTGAAGTACTTTAGTCTTTGAAGGAAAGGAAGTTGCCAAAGGAAGTCTAGATGACCATATGAAGGAAGAGGTATGTATATATTTGGAAATAGATAGATAAAGTCATGTCATCGTGTGGTTGCAAATAGAATGAGTGAATACTCTATCTCATGAGCATGATCGAAGAAGAAGGATCTCCTCCTTTAAGAAGATGCATAAAGGCATGAAGATAATATGCCTTGGACTTGTTCACATATTGATAAGATGAAATCAACATAATATGTCCACATATGGAATATGTGGTGGTTGACAAGAAGAAAGAACTATGTATAGAAGTTCCTGGGAAACAATATGTGAAGAAAGGAAGAAGAATTCATGAAAAAATGCAACTATAAATAAGATAAGTGATCAACATCTGATAATTGGAAGAATTAGCTATGACATCTCCATAGAGAAGATATGAAGACTTTGATAAAGTCTGTAAAGGAAGGAGACCCTTGACGTTAGAAGTCTTGGAGATGTGTTTATGAATGTGCAGGATGTTGATGTTGCAAGAAGCAAATGTCATGATGAAAGGCCATCATAAAAGGTAACTTTTATTTGATGTTCATTTTCTATTTTTTGAACAAGTTTTGGTTGGGTTGAAATAGGGTTACCAAAAGAGAGTTGTAGATGTCACCTACAACTAATACTCATGGGAATGGATGAAGATCCTGAAAAAAACATGACTTGGAAGAAGTAGCTATGTGAAGAAAAGATAGATGTTGATTGGAAGATCAATTTCCAATGCAAAGAAGGATGACATGACTATTGGTTCAACCCTATAGTTCGTTGAAGGAAAGTGATGGCCCTACAAAGAAAATCTAGAAGATGAAGGCTCCATAATGAAGAAAATAAATTTCATGACATCAAAAGGAGGAGCCATACAAGTGGTTGATACTTGATAGTACCATGATCTCCACCAAAGAGAAAATAGTTGTTGTTGGTAACAAGTCCCTAGTTAAGAGGGAGCTTGGACAAGTCCCTGGGTAAGAGGGAGCTTGGGTATATTCCTTTTATAGGAATGAGTATATCTTCCCTAGTTGAGAGGGAGAGATAGACACATCATTCTTGTCTTCATGTTACGAAGAAAGAATGGAGGATTGGGTAAGCATCTAAGATTGATTCCGATACTCTTTGAGGATGTGGTAGGGCATCCAATAGGAAAGAGTAGTCGAAGAGGAAATTCCTCGAGGATGTGTCATTTCAAGATAGGAATTTTCCTAAAAGGACATACCCTGTGAACCCCTGGGTGGGGTATGTGCCTTGAGAGACAATGATGATGGTGTCTATCAGTCATTAGTCTCGCTAGCATTGTGCTTTGATCTTGTGGAGAGAGAGTTGTTAGTCAAGGCCTTGCTATGTGACAATGCTAGTTGGTATGATGAGATGCTCTGGAATAAGCTGATAAGATAACTTATGATATGGCTTACCAATCCGACACTTCTAATGAAAATTCTTCAGTTTGAGAATGTCCAAGTACCTTGTATAGATTATGAATACCTCCCTAGTTAAGAGGGAGTGTTGAAATACATAACTAGGTTCGGTCTTCATAATGACATATGTAATCATGATATTATGTATTTAATGTAAAAAGAAAAATAAATTTATTATTGTCATTCTTGAGGCATTGGTTTCATGCTCAAGGTTATTTGATTTATAGGTCAAGCATCCATTGAGTGCTTCTAGGGCTTGTCCTTGAGTCAACAAGTCATAAGAGTCATTGCCATGTATGGAAGACCCTTTTGGGCATGTTACATATTGTAAAGAATAATTATGTGTCGAATTAGAGTCAAAGACCCTGTCATAGTGCTACAACAGGTCAGCCTACCTAAAGGGGCAAGTCAGCCTATTAGGGCACTCGAAGAAGCCTATAAATAAGGGTACTTGACCTCATTCAAAGGACATTCATCAATCAACAAGAAGCTCAATAAAAGGAAGAAGTGACCTAAATCCAACGAAGAAAAGGAAGACTTCAAGGAAGGAAAATCCGAATTTTAAAACATTGTTTTAGGGCCGAAATTCCTCACATGTGCGAAGAAGTTTGAGTATCATTTGCTGCGACAAGACAAAAATATTGCAGTCACTAAAGGAGGTCGAAAACAAGTGAAAGATAAGCCATCTTGCAAGCGGAGTTGCTAAAGAAGAAGCCACTGTCCAAGCAAAGAAGAGAGAAGGGTAAAATCACTGTATTCTCCCATAGCCGAAATTGCAGTCATAAATTGCAGGGCGAAGTTGAGGTCGAAGAAGAGAGTTGTAGCAGAAGTGAAGCAGGTTTGACTTGGGTTGACTCTAGAAGAAAGTTCTTCAAAGGAGAAGTTTGACTTGGGCTTGGAGAGGTCTTGGTCAAAGGTAATGGGTCTTGGAATTCGTCATTTGAAGTTCTATAAGAAGAGAAGAGTTCTCGTGGGTTTTCCTCTCAGGAGGAGAGGTTTTGGCCTTGGCTGATAGCCTATGACTTGTGTCCTCTTGTCTCATTGTTCTTTATTGTTTGATAATACAACACTAATTATAATCAAGTGAAATAAGAAGTTAATCAAGTTAAATACAACATAAGCAGTTATCAAAGTAAGAGAAATCACCTAATCCAGTTGCCCCTAGATTTCTCAACATCTATGCCATCAGATGAGAGAATAAAAAAATGACCCAAGGAAGGAGGAGGTAAAAAGAAAACCGCTGTATGAAACCCCCCCAAGCTGCCATCGACCAACAAAGCAGTTGTTTGTGAAACTCCACACCTCTGAACATACCCAAGATGAACCTGAACCCTCTCCACGCCATTGGCATAATAAAACATAGAGAGGTGAGATTGAAAATGGAGACAGAAGCTAAGCCATTGCAGGAAAACTCCTAAGCCACAGTTGATCATCTAAACATAAACTAAAGAAAACTCTGCACCCATTCCACGCTGAAAGGGGCAGTGAAGGGTTCATGCTAAGCAACACATATCCAAAGCTTTGAACAACACAAGTAGAAACCCTGCAAAGCATCCCCTTGCCAGAAACCCTAATTGCTATCATGTTAATATATAACCCTTGATTAATAAATTGGGCCTCCATATGATTATTTTGAATTTTCTAAATACAAAAAGGCAATATTATTTTTATTTGTTTTCTATAGCTATTATGTATGATCACATAATTATCAACTAATAAATTAATAATATCTCTCTCTCTCTCTCTACACACACATACATATATATTATTGTTGTCCCTTGAAAATTTTGGGGGTGCACTCTAGTCATCCTGAAAACTCATCCCTATCATCCCTTTATCCCCAAATCCAACGCAACCATTGGGCTAGGCCAAACAGTTGACATCTCATACTGGAAGGCATTTGCCAACCAATATAAGGGGCCCCGCCCAGGTTCGAAACTCGGTTTATTTGTCTAGAGAGGCTTGTGGCCGGTCGCACTAGGCTCAAGAGTAGAGTGGCAGTCCCGCTAACTCAATCCTAAGTCTCTTTGGTGACAAGTGGCAGGTCTACCAATTCTTCTGATAGATATAGAAATAAATAATAAATAAATAAAATAAAAAATAAAAAAGGAGAAGAAGAAGAAGATATACATTCAGAACCTAGGGGGTCAAAACTGGGGTATTACATATTGTAAATAATAAAAAATAAAAAGGGAGGAGAAGAAGATATACATTCATAACCTAGGGGTCAAAACATAGTTTTTAAAACCGGAACCGGTGACCAGACCGGTCCACCTAATGAACCGGTTTACCGACCGGAACCGGTCTAACCGGCACTGGTTTGGTCTAAACGAACCGGTTTTAAAAAAATACATTAAATAATTAATTTTTAATGAAACAAAACTATTTTTAAGATGTAAAACCATGATTCCAAGCCAATAGAGATAAAATATACAAATTTTTCTCATTTATATACCATGTAAAGGTGAATATATCAAAATGGCACCGAGTGCAATACATATCATCGACAAAATAGCAAAATACATAAGAAATGAGGCTCTAAATGGCCTATAAAGTCCAAAAACAATGTTGCAATCTATGAGGCCATTGGCCTACTACAAGTCTACAGTGTACACATGATCAATCATCAAGTTCATCACCACTACTAGACACAGGATCATCATCAGGAGCTACATAGACATCATCTGGTTCAGAGTTTGAGGATGCCTCAGCCTGATCTGCAAACTCAGTATCAATGCTACCAATGACAATAGAAGTGGGCCTAATGGAAGCATGAGTTTGTCAACCTGCATGACTTGTGCCTTCCATTAGTTCTTTGCCTTTCCTTGATGCCGCTATTGATCCTAGTTCTGATGCCACCACATAATCTGCGTCATCCCCCGCTAAAGCCATGTTGATATCAAAATCAGCCTCAAACACAGGTTCTTCGATCTCCTCCACCCATTCTGATGTTGGATCAATATCTTCTGATGTTGGATCAATATCGTCCAACACAATGGGATCTAGATTAGGAGTTTTGCTCATCATTTGGAGCTCTGATTGCATTTATTGTTTACCCCCAAACCATGAAATCCTGAAAACCATTAAGTCTGCTGAATTTTGAGTGAAATCTAAAATTCTAGTTTCTCCATATGAAATCCAATGAGGTCAAAACCACTCTCAAACATCCTGAGTCATTTCATGGTAATGTTAAAAATTTAAGTAAAAGGATGAAATACCCTTAGGTTCCCCCCAAAACCCCTGAAACATAGTCAAAAATATGCTTTTTAAACTTTACCGTGGGTGTGCCTAAAACCGGCCGGTTTGATACAAACCAGCTGGTTCCGTCCTAAACCGGCCGGTTTTCACCGGTTAGGGCAAAAAAATGGAGAAATGGGCATTCAAACTGGGTTTTTTGGCCGGTTTAGATCGGAGGGCTTGCTAACCGGCCGGTTAGACCGGTAACTGGTTTTTAAAACTATGGGTCAAAACTGGGGTATTACATATTGTTTCTATTTTCGGGTCTATTTAACATGTGCTCACATGTTTACTATATGCTATTAAATTGTATCTGAAAAGGCAAAAGGCTATGAAACCCAATATAAAGACAAAATCTAAAACTTTAGGTTCAAATTAATGAGACCGTGTATGAAATAAGCACAAATTTAGAGGATGTATATTATAAGAACTAACTACAGTACTTGTGTTGCTAGCAAACAAGAATAAAATAGATTGTAAGCTGGGCAACTTGGTATTTTATACATTAAGCTTGTAT
>Ga0115851_101390_pt1 | contig 12725 bp, 13 predicted proteins | sample InSIn2gowninarea_FD_83865 | JGI IMG/M metagenome (GOLD analysis project Ga0115851, IMG submission 83865)
TGCTTAAGTCTGGATCAGTGGTATCAGAGCAGTCTTCTTTTCCTCTTTTTTTCTTTACATGTCCCCAATGAGGTCGGGATATAAGGAGTTAGGGCTTGAACTGGTCAAACCTTTGCAAGACCAGCCTCACAAATCCTGACGGCCTCCCATGGTGGATGAGAAGATAGGGAGGCATGAGAAGATATGGGGACAACACACATATCCGCCTCATACTATTTTGGCTCATCAGATGGAGGCAGTCTTCCGAAAGGGAGACATTGAGTGGGCAATAGAGCTACGTGCATCATAGGCAGGGACTATAGGGCGGACGGTACATCCGAAGATACAGTCCATCCTTGATTGGTATGCCATAGTGTTTGGGGAGAATCCACTAGGAGAGCCACTAGACCGGGGGTTTGAGCACATTATCGAGCTTGAGTAGGTCATCCGGGTAGTGATCACCACCCCCTATAGGCACCCCAAGGCCTATCGGGACGAGATCGAGCAGGCTATCCAGGAGTTGCTAGCTCTTGGGCACATTTGACTGAGCACGAGTCCTTTTGCTTCTTCTATGGTGTTGGTAAAGAAGAAGGACAATACATTGAGGATGTGCATTGACTACAGGGCCCTGAACAAGAAGACCTTAAAGAACAGGTACCCTATACCCAAGATCGATGATTTGATGGACGAGTTGAGGGGAGCACGATTCTTCTCTAAGATTGACTTGAGATCTGGGTACCATCAGATTCATGTGAGGGAGCAGGATATTCTCAAGACCTCCTTTAGGTTTCACTATGGGCACTTTGAGTTCTTGGTGATGCTTTTTGGGCTAACCAATGCACTAGCTACATTTCAGTCCGGCATGAATCACATCTTCCATAGTCATTTGAGGAAGTTTATGTTGGTATTCTTCGCTGATATTCTCATTTATAGTAGGACTTGGGAGGAGCATCTCTAGCACATTGAGACAGTACTACATATCTTACAGGAGTAGTAGTTCTATGCCAAACTCTCCAAGTGTGAGTTTGGGTTGACGGAGATGTTGTATCTGGGACACATCATAGGGGTGGATGGAGTGAGGGTCCATGAGGAGAAGATCAGGTCCATCAAGGAATGGCCCGAGCTGAGAAACATGACAGAACTTCGAGGATTCAATTGCATTTGCACTTATTACCAGAAGTTTGTTAGAGGTTTCTCACAGCTTGTTGCACCCCTGATAGATTTGAGGAAGAATGGGGCATTCAGTTGGTCAGATATAGTGTAGCAAGCCTTTGACAAGCTCAAGGAGGTTATGAGTAGCTGTCTAGTGCTTGTTTTTCCAGATTTTATGTGGCCATTTGTCTTGGAGTGTGATGCGTCAGGAGAGGGGATCGGCGCAGTATTGATGCAGGGAGGTCACCCGATAACATTTGAGAGTTGGAAGCTCCTTCCACACGAGAGGTTGTATTCCATATATGACAAGGAGATGCTAGCCATCATGTATGCATTGGCTAAGTACCGGCATTATTTGGTAGGCAATAGGTTCAGGGTGAGGACTGATCACAATAGCCTCAAGTTCTTTTTGGAGCAGAAAAAGCTACAGGAGAGGCAGTAGAAGTGGATCAGTAAGATCCAAGCATATGACTTTGACATTGAGTATGTTAAAGGTAGGAACAACATGGTAGCAGATGCCCTTTCACGTAGACCAGCCACGTTGTCTCTTATGAGCTTGGATATATATTGGAGGGCTCAACTCTTAGTAGAGTACTCTAAGGACAGGTTCGCATGTGAGGTTCTAGATGGGAAGGTGACAATGACAGATGAGCTACCACCCATGGATGACGAGGGGCATTTGGTATTACAGCCAGAGGCTATCATTGATACCAGGGAGAGGCAGCTATAGAGCAGGACGGTCTGGGAGTTCTTGGTGAAGTGGAAGAATTTGCCAGATGAGGATGCCACTTGAGAGAGTGAGGAGATCTTACAGCATCCATCACTTCAATGGCTTGAGGACAAGCAACATTTTTCTGGGGGATACTGTAATATTCCTAATTAGCCATGGCTAATTCGAATATTTGATTTTGCCTAATTTTTTCCTTCTATAGTTATTTATAAATAAAAAAGTGAGGATAGGGGACATAACTCACTTTAAGAATAAAAAGTCACTTCCTAGTAGCACAACGTTGTGACTTAAGGAGGAGCCAAGGGGTCCAAAGGGGGATGCAGAATGGAGCCCACGTAGACACATGGAGGGACTGCATAAGGGGTAAGAACACATGGAAAGAGGGGAATCACGCAGGAGGTGGTGAGCCTAGGGATTATGAGAAGTAGAGGCTATAAAATAGAGAGGAGCCCCTTCATTTTGGATCATTCTGGCTATGAGCATTTGTGATAGTCATTTCGACTTAGAGCATGTTGGCTATTTAGCTAGTCTGCAGCACTATTTAGTGCATTAAGTCTCTCCATTCAGAGATCTCACCCTTAGCCCTGGGCGACTTCGAGTGCCTACTCGGGCCAAGTATTTCCATTGGCATTCCAGTAGTAGATTCATCAGCATTTTAGTAGCAGTTTCATCAGCATTTCAGTAGCAGTTTCACCAGCGTCTTTGAGGAACTACGCAGAACCCCAAGGGGGTGATTTTTGGGGGTCGGCCATTTCAGAAAAGCTTTATGGGTTTTTTTAGTACAGTCTGATTCTAGAGTTTTAGCCTCTTCTAAGGAGGGGAGCAGCCCCAAATCCTCATTCAATTTCTAGTAACAGCAATAGCGCAGAAGTTTCCCAACAGCTGGGATGCAGATCAGTGTGAGGCAATTCCAAGAAAGCTTTCTGGGCTTTTCTAGGTTTCTTGAGTAGAGCCCGAATCTAGAGTTTTATCTTTGTTCGAGGAGGGGAGCAGCCCCAAATCATCATTTGTTTTCTAGCAGTAGTATTAGCACATCAACAACATCCATGTAGAGAGGCCATTCTTGTCATTCTGAGAGTATTCCTTCACTTGCCTTGTGCAAGTCGAGGTGCCATCTACCTAATCACCTCTTGTACTCATTTATTTCTCAGTATAATAAAATGGCTTAGCATTTCTCGCTGCATTTATTGTGTATCTATTTATGGTTTATTTGATATATATAGTATCTTGTATCTCTGTGAGCATTCTCGGCTATTATATCACTTGTGTGTTTCTATTATACTCTTAGACAGAGTCTGGAAAGGGCCAAGTAGCCTCTGGATCTCATCCTCTTTCTAGAGGTGACATATCTGGTAAATGCCCTCCCAGTCCATCTCTAGTTGGAGTTTGTTTGTGTTTGAGGTATATTGCTGATATGGGATATTACAGTTTTTGATTAATGTCATTCCACTTGTTGTTCCTAGTTCCACTTGGAGATTTTTTGGATCTATTACTCATCCCTGGGCAAATTCTAAGAGGCAAGTGTCATAGGAGAAGTTTTTGGAAGATTGCATGAGCATCCACTTAGCAATACCTTCAGCCTCCATTTTTCATGACTGCCATTCATGAACCTTATATCATCAGATCGTTTTCACCTCCAGAAAATCATTTTCTTTGTTTCATGTCGTAGATGTGGGATACATTAAGGCCCTCCTATGATGGGTCACTTCTTGTCGACGTCAGCTCATTATCCAAGAAGTTGACTTAGAAACAACCCTTTTAGTACTTTGAAGCTTGCATGCCTCAATGGCGAGTTTCTCACTTCCGGCAACAAGTTTACATCAATGGACTTCGACCGAAAGATTTTGCATGGTGTTCGACATCGGATCATATATTCACACCATGTGAATTGTACTGTAGTACCTTGAGGGTCATTATCATTATCAGTGATTCATCTCGCACTTGTTAACAACTTACATTATTAGCTAGTAATCAGGTGATGTCTTTCCATGTTCGACTTCAGGACATCTTTTCACATGGATTGACTTGTACATTGGGTGAAGATTGAACAAGTTTGAAGACCTCGGATCTAGTTTCATCCATCCAGGCTGCGATATATTCAGGGATATAAAGACATCAAATGTACACAGATGCTGCACAGATAGTCATCTAAGCCAGTGAAGATGACTCTTCATATGAAGAATCACCAGTCTGCAACTACAGACATTATCTATCATATGTACATGAAAATTAATTTATAAAGCTGAGTATGGGAATTCTCACCTCAACTAGATCATGAAAATAATACAATGATGATGTATTGTATTGTATCTTATACAAGTCACCTTCCAGTTTGAATATCTCGGATCCTCATGATAAAGCATTTCACCCGACATCAAAATATTTACGACTTCATGCTTTAGGGGGAAACTATTATAGACATATTTGGGCATTGTAACCCCAATCTTATATGTCGATAAACCAAGGGCTCTTTAACCCCTAAAAGTATTGTTTATACCCTAAAGGATCATGGTCAACTGATTACATCATTCCCCAAAAGTTCCACCTGAAAAACCACTCAGAACTGGCCAAAACTGGACCATACTAACTGTTCCATTGTCAGGCTGCAATGCATACTGACTCCTACACTAGCCAGGTGCAATGCATACTGAAGAGGCCTTCTACGGGGTGTGATGAGGGAGGATGAAAAAATGTCCGAGACAGTTTGCTAAGTGGATGCTCATGGAATCTTCCAAAAGCTTCTCCTATGACACTTGCCTCTTTGAATTTGCCCAGGGATGAGTAAGAGATCCAAAAAATATCCAAGTGGAATCAAGAATAACAAGTGGAATGACACTAATAAAAAATCTAGAGATGACTCGCACCCTTGTGGACATCTATAAATGGATCCCTCATTTGAGAGATCTAGGGGCTGAAGTTTGGTAATTTGTAAGGAAGTGTTGATAGTTTGTCTTTAAAAAAGGGCATTGTATTGTTGGGTGATCTTGCTTTTCATGAGGTGAAGAGGGCTTTGATGCTAGGAGGATGATGCTAGATCAGACAACTAGGTTGTAGTTCTCCCTTCTATTATTAATAAAGTTCTTTGAGCTTTCCTCCATACAATCGTGTATTTGTGAATGTTGTTATTTGTGAATTCCATAGTATGTTCAATATATTTCTGATTCTGCATTGTTTATGATATAGTAGATTGAGATGATTTGATGGTGTTTTGTTACTTTGTCTCTACAGGTATTCACTAAGCGGGATAAGTAGGAGAGGAGTTGCAAGCTCTATCAAGGGGGAGAGAAATTGAGCAAGGAGTCAAGTGGAAGATCCAAGTTGGTCCATTTGCTTCTCTCTTATCTATCATACATAAAGGAAATCGGAAATTGCTTTTATTGTTTGTTTATACGATAGTTACCAATCCTAGTGGGACTAGTAGATCGAAAAGACACTAGTTTTCCTAGAAACAAAATGGTGACTCCACTGGGTAATGAATAGTTTGTTTGTTTTTTGCTAATTGTTTGTTGTATAAACTATAGACGGAGCTTGAAGTTAGCTATTAGCCTTCGAACTGCTCTTGCTCTGGAATTGCAAAGTAGATGAATGCTGCTTCAGTCAATCTCCAGTTTAGTTTATGAACTGAACATCTAACTTACAAATATTCTAGATGCCATTGTGGTAGCTTAATAACCTTCCAAGATCATACCCCTATACTTTTCTCTTTATTGTCCATAATAGCTTAGCTTAACTCACTGAATTCCGCTGCAAATTTGAGCCAAAACCCACCTCAGTTGCGCTCCCTGGCCCATTGCACTGTTTATCACTAGAAGCCAATATGCATCACACTTCTCGAGTGTAGCAGGTGAGATGAATCCCTGTTTCTGTGAAGCACAGGTGCGAAACTGAGTAATCCTATTTCTCTCCTTGAAATTTGGGATTTTTGTCCTTGTTTTCAGCTCTGTTTAATTGTTTTGCTGCTTATAAACAATATCTCATTACTGAAGCATCCTTGCTTTACATAGTTTAGCCTCCATTGATTAGGATTAGAAAATGTTTTTATGTATTTTTCCATCATTTGCAGTCCTTTGTCGAAAATTTTCTTAAATCAAATTGTCATTTTACTGCAAAGAAGTGTCGTAACTGTCGTTTTGTTCCAAAAAGAGAAGTGTCGTTGAGTCTTCCTTCCTTGGATAGTCGATTGAACTTTTTGTCATGTATTTGATTTGATTTTTTGATATTTTGAAGTGTCAAATGCATTTTCTATTCGAAATCGAAAAGTGTCGTTAAGTCTTCCTTTCATTTTGAAAAGAAATGGTTAAAATGCCGCTTTGAAGGAAATATTTCAGATCTATACTTAGTTTTCCTTTTTGGCATTTTTCACATTAAAGGGAACGAAAAGCAAATACATGCATTTTCATTTGCATTTAGACTATATGCGAAAAATGATTTAGGAAAAGTGCATTTAGTGTGTGCTCTTTTCTCTTTGTTTGAAAGAATCGTAATCTTCTTTCCTTAGTAGCTAGGATTTTCATTACGAAAAATAAACAACGATTGTTTATCATTTTAGATTGCATATGCAGGAATTTTACATCTACATCACACAGTGAACCTTGAAAGGAAAACTTCTAAACAAGATCAACTCTAAAATAAATTTCAATGAACTTAACAATGCTTTGGAACCTAATGCAACAAATCTAGAGGTCTAGGCTAGAGATGTGTTCTAGCGTCGTAAAATCTAGTAACTATCATTTTCATCGAAGGTTGCGTGATTCCTCCTCTTTGATATGACAAGTGCTAGCACTGACTTGTGCTTCTTCTATCGTCGAGTATATATTTGGAGACCACAATAGGCTTATATCCTTTATCCATAGGAAGCTGTGTCTACCGCCCTATTGATCGCAATGCACTGAACACATTATTCGAGAAGATTGACTGTCGTACATAAGTCCTTGGTAATTTCTCTTTATTTTATCACCAAGGTGTATTTTGTAGTTTTGCTATAGGTTTGGTAATCCCTTTGTCTAGATCTCTAGAGTAGTCACTTTCATTCCTTTTCGACTCCTTAAAAGAAAAGGTCCATCTAAGCACTTGTCACTTCAGGCTCATTAAAAATCGAAGGGGACTAGAGTCATCTTTAGCTTTTTCTCGACGCTTAAAAATTGAAAAAGAAAAGGTTGTGCCAAAGCATCATTAAAATTTATTAATTTCATAATAACATTTTCCCCCTTAATTTTGAGTTGATCAAGTAATCTACAATCATGGAAGAAATTCAATCAAAACCCCATCGTTTGTGGAGAGTAGCGAGTCAACCATCTTTGACTTCGGAAATGAAACCATTCTGGGCAAAACGGTCTCGTTTAACTGAGTCCAATTCACTTCATTTATTTGAAACTTGTGTTTCAACATCATCAAAGACTACAGTTACTCCAATCATTTCTGGTACATCTACCTTTAGAGAAGAAGTTCCGTAGTTGCAAGAGGACATTGGAACTAATCCTAGTGTAACGATAGACACTTCTATACCTAAAACAGCTCCAGATAGAGCTGATCTAGAGACTAAAGTTCACTTACTTGAACATCTAGAAGTTGAGTTCCAGAATTCAGAAGATGTCACTCCTCCGGTATCTATCACTGCAGAATCAATACCTTCTTTGACTCCAAAAGTATTTTACGAACCTGACTATCTACCTCTTCCACCTAGACTAATTTCAATATAAGAGATAGTAGAGGATAGGATCTTCCATCTAGTACCCATTGCATTTTGGAAATGGGATTCACTTATATCCTTCTACTCCTGAAGTTAGTTCTTTTAATCATATTTCATCGTAAGTTCCTATCGAATCGCTAGAAAATATTTTGGATAGACTAAATATGTCTAAACAACCATCAACATCTAGAACTATATCATCTGATATAGCTACGATAGAACCTCCTGCTACCATTCCTATAATGTTTGCTGGTATACCATCTGTCCTGGCTAGTTACCAATCACTAGCTGGAGTCCATTCAAGGACTGTTTCGACGACATGGTATGTTCCTATTTGTTCATCTGGAATCCCATCTGGTATTTCTTATGTTGAAATTCAGCAAATTGATCCTACATGCCAATATCAATTTGGGCAGTCCAGCCTTCAAAGACGGATATATCCTTTGAACACTGAACTATTGCCATATGGAGGGCAGTATTCTTTTTCATTGTTCCCTCCTGGAGAACAACCATATGAGAGTTTACAACAAAATTCAGGTCAAACTAGAATTACATCCAGCGGTTGGGTACCAATACTACCTCAACAACCAAGGGTTGTATATTCAATACAACCGACCCAACCTATGTCGAATATTCTGACTACACCTGTTATTGTAACTGTGTCTCAAGTACAAGCACTGCCTGTTGTGTGTCAACCTCAAGTCTCTCAGGTTGTAATACAATAGCCTCTTATCTCTACGGCTCAATCACAACCTCAGGTTAATTCTTCCTTACCTAGAATGACTCAAGCCCAAACGGGTATGATCACTCCGCATCTTGGTCAATATTCTAGTATTGGGCAATAGCAAATGGTCCAATAACCATGGCTGGTACAATACCAACAAATGCAATTCCAGCAAACCTACTGAGGACCTGAGCAACAAGGCTTTGTAGGTAATGGACAACCACATTTTCAAAATGGTTATCAACATCCATACTATAATGGTTATGTCCAACAACCTTATCAAAGTTACCAGCATCAGATACATTACGCTGGTATGCAAAGACCTACTACCCAGGCGATTCCATCTTATCTTGGGTATGCTTCACCTATCCTAAATCAACAGTTGCCTTTTGTAGCAACTTTGGTATTACCAGATTTGAGCTGGCTGATGAATGATCCAATTTCTTACACCCCTTGGTGCCAAGTGATTCCTCGTAAACTTCCCTCTGATATTCCTAAATTCAATGGAAATCCAGGTGAAGATCCATCGAATCACATAATGACATTTCATTTGTGGTGCTCATCTAACACCCTAAATGATGATTCGATTAGGCTTCGCCTTTTTCAAAGAACGCCCATTGGTCCGGCAGCAAAATGGTATATTGAATTGCCTAGAGCTTCGTTTGATAACTTCAACACCCTTACCACTACCTTTTTAACCCATTTTTAGTTACACATAAGGTACGAAACAAGAACGTGACTCCTTACCAATTTCAAATAGACCATGGCCACTCGCATATCCAATCATATTCATGAGTGGTGATGTCGTCGTCGAATGGTAAAGATGTATGTTCCTGATCAGCTTTTAGCTGAATGGTTGATTAATTCCTTATTACCTTCTATAACAAAAGACGTGGCAAAAGGAGGAGTTATCACTGAAGAGTAAGTCATTGCTCATGCCCAATATTTAGACTTGATCTATACTCAGTCTGGCACACTCTACGACAAACTTCCTGACACTCCTAGACCAAAATTTTCCATTCCACCCCCTCCTAAATCAAATAGGGACTCTCACGCCGTGATGGTGTGATCGGTACCACAAGCATGAAGACCGCAAAGGCTCCATATAAAAATGCCCTTGCAATTTCTAGTCAAAAAGCAAATGAAGAACCTCTTGCCTCAGAGATTAATGTCGTGTCATCTAACAAGAGCAAGAATCCAAAGCAACCAAGGGGCAAGAAGAAAGGGAAAAATAATAAGAAGAAATAGGAAAATTCACCTCTTGAAAAATCTTCTCAAAACCCTACCAAGCCAAAGAAACCTCGTTATCCATTTTTCATATGCAACGACAAGCATTTCACGAAATATTTTCCACATAAATCTAAGGTTACGAAATTTTTAAAGACTTCAAGTACCTTAGTGATCTTGACTGATATGTTTCTGAGCCTAGAAACCAATTTGGTTGCTATCGATCATGCCTCCCCATGCCAAGTTCTTATGCTATCCATCTCAAAACAACAAAATGATGTGTTGATATCAACAAGGAATAAATATTATGGGAATCCACCGTCATCGAACAACAAGACTACAGATCAACCCAGTAGTTCAACGACAACTTCGCCTGAAGTTGTTTTTCCCATCATTCCTGAATTAACAATAAAGCCACCAAAGGGAGTAGTACATAAATCGACATTTAATCCTTGTGCTCGAGCTGAACAGAATTATAATATAGTGGAGGATCTGGCACAATCGCCATCTGCTATGTCGACACTTGAAGTATTGCAAAATTGCCCCTCCCAAAGCAGGCTTTGTTATCAGCAATAGGTGGGAATGACCCAGCGGATTCCAATCTTGTGGCCTTTAACCATAAAGGATATGAACCTCAGTTACCATCCTAACTTTCTTTCCTTATGCAGGTAAAATCCCTCAATAAAAATGTTCATCAAACAATCATTGATGAGGGGGCATCTACCTATATTATGTCAATGAGTTGCTAGAAAACTTTAGGCTCACCACCCTTGTCACAATCATCAACGACATTAAAAGCATTTGATGGAAGAACATACATGCCGTATGGGATATTAAGTAACTTGCAAGTTGAACTGGGGGGAAAGACAATAGAAATTGAATTCGAGGTCATTGATGGAAACCTTGACTACAATATCTTGCTAGGAAGGCCTTGGATTTATGCTATGGCTGCCATTGTGTCAACATATTTTAGAAAGATTGCATTCCCTTCCAAGGTGGAATTACAATCGTTGACCAACTAACCTTTTTCCCCAATAGTTCACAAGTTACTGGAATAATTCCATTGATCCATGGAAGTTATCAAATGCTTCAACATGTCGGAGTAGGTCTCCTAAAAGACCCTTCCTTAATGAGTACTTTTTCCCTCCAACCTCCTAGTAATCTGGCAGAAGTGGCCATAGTGGAAACCTGTCATATGATATCTTCTACATCATCAAAGATTAAGAAGAACTCTAACCATTTTGATAGTGTGGATCATCATGAGGTGTTGCCCCCAAGCCCCATAGAATCTTTGTAGCAATCAATTTTCTGGGCCTGGATGGTGAACCCAAATAACCACTCAGTGAGTGTTTGGATAGATTAGTCTCTAGAGTATGGTACCTCTTCCGATCCTTGGTCTCGTATAGATTCTATAGACGAAGGAATCATTCATTCTACGATGATAGGAGAGACGCCATGGGAAGATTACCACCATCATTTCCACCTTCAAGATAACAATGAATATTATCCAAGCAACCTTAATCATCCTTCAATCTTTGATGTTCTATCAAATACTATAAATAGAGTGGATTTCGAGCGAAATCTGTCCAATAGTGAAGAAACTATAGCCATTAATATCTCGACCAAACCTAATGTTGTAGAGAATATTCATGTTGGCAAATCATGTTCTTCATTAGAATTGGAAATTTATTGTGCTCTCTTTCACGAATTTAGAGATGTATGTGCATGGTCATATGAAGAAATGGTAGGCATTGACTTGAGAATTGTTGAACATGAAATAAAGATGCATCCAGATGTCAAACCAGTACGACAACGGATTTGACCTGTTCAACTCTAAAATAAATTTCAATGAACTTAACAATGCTTTGGAACCTAACGCAACACATCTAGAGGTCTAGACTAGAGACATGTTCCAGCATCGTAAAATCTATTAACTATCGTTTTCATCGAAGGTTGGGTGATTCCTCCTCTTTGATACAACAAGTGCTAGCACGGACTTGTGCTCCCCGTACCATCGAGTATATATTGGGAGACCACAATAGGTTTATATCCTTTATCCATAGGAAGTTATATCTGCCACCCTATTGATCACAATGCACTGAACACGGCATTTGGGAAGATTCATTGTTGTACATAAGTCCTTGGTAATTTCTCTTTAATTTATCACGAGGTGTATTTTGCAGTTTTGTGATTGGTTTGGTAATCTCTCTGTCTAGATCTCCAGAGTAGTCACTTTTGTTCCTTTTCGACTCCTTAAAAGAAAAGGTCCATCTGAGCACTTGTCACTTTAGGCTCATTAAAATTGAAGGGGACTAGAGTCATCTTTAGCTTTTTCTCGACTCTTAAAAATTGAAAAAGCAAAGTTGTGTCAAAGCGTCATTAAAATTTATTAATTCGGAATAACATCCCTGTTCCTTCGTTGATCTAAGGTTGAGATAATGGAGTCCACCAATCATGGAATCCCTCTTGAGGGGAATCCTAGTCGATTTTCTTCTTGGGGAAATATTGATGCTCCTCATATGGCCACATTGTCTCTTCCAGGTCTGACGATTGGCTTGTTAGTGTGGCTGTTCTCGACCTCTGTGGTCCAAAATAACATGATTCCTCAGCAATCGAATAAGCAACCAGTTGATACTAAAGTTGACCCTTCGGCTCCTTCTTCATTTGTTTCTCCCTCCCCTTCTTCATCTTCACTTGGTGAAAATAGTGATACTAGTAACCAAGTAGCTAAGAAGAAGAAGAAAGGGAAAGAGAAGAAGAAGAAGAAGTTAGTTAAGCAAGGGGGAAACCATGAATCATCTGGTGAAAATCCGCACACCAAATCTCCCAGATATCCTTGTGTAATTTGCAGAGGAAACCATTTTCATCGAGATTGTCCTTGCCTTTCGCTAATCTTCAAAGAATGGTCCCCCCTTCGCACCATTCGGTGTCATCAACCTCTGGTGATCATGTTGATAGCACACCATCATCTAGTGAAAATGAAGTTCATGGACAGAAAGGAAAAGTCAAAATTCCATGTGGATTATGTCAAGGGGACCATCACCTTCCTCATTGTCCCTTTTTGGATGAGGCCAAAAGAGTCTCGTTTAACCGTCCTACTTCACTGCAGTGACTTCCATATGGATATAAGAAAGTTAGGATGGTAACTGAGGTTCATATCCTTTATGGTTAAAGGCCACAAGATTGGAATCCGCTGGGTCATTCCCACCTATTGCTGATAACAA
>Ga0115851_101392_pt1 | contig 12721 bp, 10 predicted proteins | sample InSIn2gowninarea_FD_83865 | JGI IMG/M metagenome (GOLD analysis project Ga0115851, IMG submission 83865)
AATATCAATATGAGTGGTGATGTCAAATCTTGGAAATCATGATATTGAGTAAAATTACCTTTTGTAACTCCTTAGCGATGATGTAGCACTAACAATGATGATATCATCTCAAAACATTCATGGCATTAATAAATAGTACCATTGTAATTCCTTAGTTGCAATACGATAATATAAATGATAATGTTAGCTCTTGGGAAACATAACACAAAGAAAACTAACCTTGATAGCTCCTTAGCTATGATGCAACATTGGAAATGTTGATGTTAGCTCATAGAAAATATGAAGTGATAATATTTCTCTTGGATACCATTTGTAAATCCTTAGTTGTGATGTGTTATTCATAATGATTATTTCATCTTATCAAAATTTTTGCATTGAGATATAATTCCTTAACGTCAACATGGTAATGTAAATGATGATATCAACTCTTAGGAAATATGATACTGAGCAAAATAGCTTGTATAACTCCTTAACCATGATGCAAAACTGATAATGCTAACATTAACTCATGTAAAATGTAGTGCAAAAATATTTCCCATGTGTTACGATAATGTGCAGGATGATATATTAGCTTCTAGCAATTATGACATTGAGTAAAATAACTTTCATAACTCCTTAATTGTATTGTGGTACAGGTAATGTTGATGTCATCTAAGGGAAAACAAAAAATTAAGTAAAAATGCCTTTATGATTCTTTGGTCAGGATGTGGTAATCTAAATGATGACATTAACTCCTAGCAACTGTGACAAGTGATAAAACATAGTTAAAATATTTCCCCTATGATGCGGCAACATGTAGGATAATGTTAGCTCATGTAAAATGTGGTATGCCAGGATGCAACCTTATAACTATTGATGTCAACTTTATAAAATATGACATGGTTTAAGAAAGATTCTTCTTCATCTATAAAAGCTTAATTTTTATCAAGGTACTTTCAAATTCTCTCGATAGTGATCTTTGAAGAGTTTCTTGAGTATCCCTAGTATATCATGGAAAAGGGGATCCATAGATATAGACAACTAAAAAAATGAAAAATAATAGTCAAAAATTAAAGAAAATATATATAAATTAGAATTTCCAACAAAAATTTAGCAAATCCAATATTGGCTCTGCAAGGATAAAAAGTAATCTTGGATAAACTTATTAAGAACAACTATCTTTAAGCCTTTTTAGGGAAAACTAAAACAAAATAAAATACAAAAGTAAATATACTCTAGTATATACATGGTGGTGCAGGGTTGGGCTCCTCCTCAACTAGTTAATTTACCTTATTATTGATCAAGTAATGAAAAAAAAATATTAACCTATAAGAAATTAAATTCCATTGATTCCTATGGGCCAAAGGAGGCTTATTTTAAAGTTATAATGGCCTTGTGGTATCTAGACTATCTCTACAAGTTGTTGAAACTAATTTTCTCAACTGGTTGTTGATCATTTTTAAAAGAATGTCTATGGGGTAACTTAAATCTAGAGCTTATAATTTTGTTAAATTTTCCTAAAATAAATCTTTGGTTAAGGAAAATTTTGAGCCATTTGTTAGATTTAGCCTTGAGGTTGTGCCTACACTAAGCGACCTTATTTTCTCAAGAAAATATGACTGTTCATTTTGGATCATAAAGTTTCCATAATCAAGAAATCCTTGCAACCTTTATTGTTTGCTTTTCTTGATTGAGTAATCATTAGCTAATATGTATGCATTCTTCTCTTCTTCCAACAACTTTTTAATGGTTAGAAGATCATTGTTGCATATTTTCTTAGATATATAGGTTGGCATACCTTGTTCTGATGATTATTCTTGAAACTTTTCCTTACCATCTATGTATAATTTGATTAAAATGATTTCCTACATTTTTTATTTCTCATTTCATTTTAAATATGTATTAGGTATCATTATATATTTTTCTAACCTTGTCGCTTATTCCTTTAGTGGTAGCTGTGACCTCATATATTTCTCACAATGTTGAATAGGTCCTTCTTCCTCAATTTTAACTAAGAATATGTCACTATTTAAAGTTTCATCAAAGCATAAATATTATTCTTATAGATAAAAATTGGGTTTAATAGTGTTTTCTATATCTCTATCCACAAGTGTCAATTTGTTTATGCAACATCGATTATTGGTGATTCCTAATGCAACCCTTTCTTGAGTATCATTTCTTGATCATTGTGTAACAATTTTGATTACTAAAAAAATGTTATCACTCATTATTTCAAAAGGATATTCAATTTTTGACTCAAGATCATCTTCAATAATTAAGTTTTCATGGTCATTAATTGATTTATTCACATCAATATTTGCATCTAACCATACCTATAAGCATATTAACTTCTCATATGTGAATCCATCCCTTCTCTAGTTTCTTCAAGAGACCAAGCACTTTTATTTTTCTCATATCCATATTGATGATCAATGGACTTAATTTATTGTAGCGTAACTCTACTCATCAATTTCTTGAAAGTAATATCATATAATGATTCTTCTAAGGGAGAAAAATTATTTGGTTCACAAAAGGTAGGCATAAATGAAAAAATCTACTTAATTTTGCATCTTCTTCAATTTATTATTCTCTTAGGGACTCTTCTTTTGATTTATCTTCTTCCACAAATTGTTTATCATTGGTTTCATCTTCAATATTATCATCATAGGAAATTTGATAAGGAACATCCTCTCGAGAATAGAATCCCAAAGCAATGGCACAAGTTGTAGGATAATGAGGCATTTTACATATTTGGGAAAAATAAAGTATGGTCAACGTTACTTGATCTTGACATGGGTTCTATTAACTTTCTTCTATTGTTTATGCTGAACTCATTCATAAATACCTCTTTATTAGTCTCAAAACCTCATATAGTGTAATGATCAATTATTCCTTAAATTTCAAATTTTTAAATTATTCCCTTAGTGTATTAGTTTAAATTCAATAAAAGAACTTTTTCATGTACTATTCATTCCATAATATTTTAGAACTAAAAACAAATTGAGAATTGCATGCACAAGAGCCATAGATTTCAAAATTGAACATCAAACATCTCCATGTATAGGAAGTATAAGTTTAAATTAATAATGATAAAATATATCACAAAAAATGATGAAGTATGGCCTAAGAGGTATTTCATCTAACTCATAGGACTAGATCTACACCAATGCTCAAATTATTGTGGCTTACTACACAAATACTCAAAATACCATGGCAATTCCTCTAGGGTTGAACTAACTCCTCTCCAAGCTAGTTACACAATCTCTAAAGCTAAAATCCATAATGTTGAAGCACCAAATGAACTCAATATGGATCCGCAATAATAACTCAAGTGTTTTCATCCTTGGTTCCCATTCCTTGAGAGTTTTCATCCCTAATAAGTCTCCCTATTGTGGGTTTTTGTTCATAGGAAGGCTAGAGAAGCAGTAATCCACTTAATCCAAAGATAGAAGAAGATGTGATGATCAATGATACCTTTGTTTTTGTGATCCTAATGTATAAATATACAAAATATATTCTAATATTACATAGCTAACTTTCCTAGGGGAAAAACATTATCATCATGGCTGACTTGCTCTAGAGCTTAATTTTGATCCAAATTATATCAAAGGACATGTGATAATGTCAAAAATATCTTAAAAGGTATGTGAAAATATTTAAAGTATCAAAAACACTCTTAATATATAAAACTCATACCTATCTAATACAAAGAATGGGGAGTACCACTCCAAGTAGACTAATAAAATATTATAATGTAACAAATGAGTGAGACCCTTGACTTGGAGATATTATAATACCATACCTCCAAATTTTATTTTCCCCACTTAATTCAAGGATGGATGAAAAAGGATTTTAGATCCTTACCATGTTACATATTCCAATGGTAATTCTTTCCATTTTACTAAGTGATCAATGATGCTTCTTTTTATCAACCTTTTTATCCTTATCTTGATGATGGATTTAGGTTCTAAAAATAGCTTACATTCATCATCAAGGGGTGGTAAATTTGGAGAATATATCACATGTTTTCTAATATCTTTATTTAAGAAAGAAACATGGAATACATTATGAATTATTCTACCAGAAGGAATCTCCAACTCGTATGCAACCTCTCTAATCCAATGCAAGACTTTGTAGGGACTGTAAAACTTGGGTTTCAACTTTTCAGATCTATTTCTCTTCAAAGTAGACTATATATAAGGTTGAAGATGCAAGTAGACCATTTCTCCTTCTTCAAAACTCCTCTCTACCCTTTTTTTATCAACATATTTCTTTTTTTTATTTTTTAGCATGTTGAATGTTATCCTTTAGTGCTCTTAAAATGTCTTAATTTTCTTGCAAAAAATAATGAGCTTTGGGGACCCTACTATTATCAAGAAACATATCAACAATGTTATAATGCATCATAACCATACAAATGAAAGGGAAACTTTTTAAGGATATGTGGTATGAATAATTATAGTAAAATTCTCCCAAATGAAGTGATTTCACCCATTAACTTTGTTTCCCTAAGATATAGTTTCCCAAGTACCCCTCCAACTATTTATCCACCACTTCCATTTGTCCATCCATTTGAGGATGATAGCTAGTGTTATGATTCAATTGAGTGCCATTGAGTTTAAATAATTATTACCAAAACAAGTTCATGAATTTACTATCCCTATCAATTATAATATTTTTAGGTAACCCATGAATCCTAAAAATATCCTTGAAGAATAGATCAGCCACTTGCATGGTTGTATATGTGGTTGAGATAGCAAAGCAATGGCCATACTTTTTCAAATACAATTTCTACCTTATACATTGGGAAAAATGATGATGAAGTCTAAGGAGATGTTGTCCCACTTATGATTCAAAATAGGCAATGGCTAAAGAAACCTAGCAAGCAAATTATTTTATAATTTATTTTCTTAGCATATGGAACACTCCTTCACATGCCTCATCACATCATCCTTGATTTCCTTCCATGTGAACCTCTCCCTCAACAATATATATGTCTTGTAGAATCATGGATTCCCTACCAAAGGTGCATCATACATAGCTAAAATCAATCTTTCTTGCATCTTTGATTTTGACACTAGGAAAATCTTGTCCTTGTGTAAATCAACCCATCTCTAACTCTGAAAGTTTTATCAAAAATCAATCCATCTATAATTTTTGATGCAAAATCATTCTTTACATACTCTATCATTAGTTTTGCCTTCCAATCAATTGTTATAACTAAAATAGAATCAAATGGATGAGTAACAATATTCTTCTTTCCCTTCACATACTCAATTTCAAATTCATAGGCTTGCAATTTACTCACCCATTTTTGCTATATATCATTAAGATCAAGCTTCCCTAAGAAGAGTTTCAAAATATTTTGATTTATCTTCACCATCAACCTACCATAAATAACATATTGTTTGAACTTTGATAAGGCATGCATGATGGAAAGAATCTCCTTGTCATATATGATGAAAGTATTCTCAGTAGGGATAAGGTTTCCACTCTCAAATGTAATTGGCTACCCTTTTTGCATGAAGAAAACTCTTATTCTAATTTTGTATGCATCACACATAATGGTAAAAGGCAAAGAAAAAATAGGAATTTCAAGCAAAGGAAAAGAAGATATTACTTGCTTGAGTTTTTCAAATATCATTTGTTCCTTCTTACTTCATACAAATGGTCCCTCCTTTTTCAAATAGGGCTACCAATTTGGAAAATCCTTTGAAGCACCTTCTATAATAGTTGTAAAGCCCCAAAAAGATTTTCAAATGCATCAAGGTGGTAGGAATGGGCTATTGCTAAATGGAAACTATCATTTATAGATCAACATGCACTCCCTTATGGCTAATTATGTGCCCTAAGTACAAAATCTTAGTCCACCCAAACTCACAGTTGGATTTCTTATCCTTAAACTATTATTGCTCCAATATGCCTAAGATAGTATCTAAAGTTCCAATATTCTCCTCCCATGTGCCATTATACACCATGATGTATTCAAATAATACCAATACAAAACCTCTCAAATACTCTTGAAAAATATGATTCATAGTTGATTGGAAAGTGATAGAATTGAAGGATTCCATATAACCAATATCACCTAGAAGTTTCTCCAACAAATATACCATTCACCCTTCTAGAAAATCAAGATACAATAACATAAAATATAATACATGATGTATAGTGGTTCCTCCATATCTTGGGAGTACATCCACTTTGAACCATCATTCTATTACTTTTTCATAAGAATACTCTCCTACAATTCTACATGACAAGCATTACCATGCTTCATCAAGTTTGATCAAGTTACATAATGAGAGGAGTACCTCTCTATTTATAAGAACTAACCCACCCTTTAACCTTCCTTTTACCCAAGGGTAAGGTTAAAGGTGTTTCTATATTTATTCCTCTTTCTATTTTTATTCCCTTAATGCTTTAAGGTATCTAAAGATACTTTAAGCATTAAGTGAATTTACATTAAAGAGAAATATTACATAATAAATATTACATTGCAATTTCCAATATAAAGTGGTGGGTGCATTAGTTAGGCCAAATGGAATAACTAAGAAGTCAAAGTGAACAAAGTAGCATCTAAATGTAGTTGTATGCATATCCTCATCTTTCACCCTAATATAATGGTATTTGAGTCTCAAGTCAATATTGGAGAAATGCATAGCACCATGAAGTTCATCAATGAGTTTATCCACCCTAGGGATAGGGTATATATTTTTTATTATTTTATTATTTATGACCCTATAATCGATGCACATTCTCAAATTTCCATCCTTCATTTTTACCAATACATTTGATGAGGTAAAAGGGCTCAAGCTAGGATGGATATGATCCATATCTAGTAGCTCCTTCATGGTTCTTTCAATTTCTTCCTTGTAGATGTGTGGATTCCTATAAGGTATGATCATGATGGGTTTTATCTCAATTTCTAACTCAATGACATTCTCAAATCCCTATATGGCAGCCAACCCCAAGGCATATCTCCAAATACAATGCTATGCTTATCCAAAAAAAATTGAATATCGAAATGACAAGAAACATATTTTCTAGGAGAGTGACTAGGCATACCTTTCACCATGAACAAGATAACACTTGTAACACCCTCTTTTGTAAAAAAAAAATTACTTATGGAATTCCATATATTCCCTTTTGTAAATATTTATTTATTTAATCATGTATTTTTTGTTAGTACTTCAAATAGAAATAATAAATATCTGTTGGACCCTAGTGTGAGCCCCAAGTGGGACATATTCCTCCCAATCATAGGCTAGCATGATTTAATATTGTTTTATGTACTTGGAGATCCCAAGAATTGATTGTGGAAATTCCAAGGCCTTGTATGGAAATAAGAATAGCATATAGGCACATGTATGACTCCTAAAACCCCAACACATGATATGGGGTACTTCTAGGACCCCATCGTTGGACTTGGAGGCATCACATCATCCTTGGAGGCCCATGCCATACCTTAGGGAGGATCTAAACCCCATGAATAAGCATTTATGGTATGTTTGAGGTATTTTAGGGTACCTGGGAGGCTAACATTGGATAGGGGAGGCATGGATGATTCTGAGGTGACATTCTAGATTTAGTATTGAGCTATATTAGGCATTGGAGTATCATTATGTGGATATATAGATTTGATATTATTTCTCCTATCATCCAGTGGACACAAGTATTAACTCAACATTAAGCAATCTTTCCCTAGATTTAGCATCTAGAATTGTTAGCAGGCTAAGGGATCTTGGTAATATATGGATAAGGTGTATTATCTTAGTCCATCTGAAGGTATTTTGAGGTTAAAATCCTACCATTCAATTGGTTTCTAGGGTTTAGAGAGAGATCCTTAAGTGGAGAGGATTCATATCTTGAGGGAGTATAGTTTTCCCATCTATTATTCCATCAGTGATCACATTTACATATTTGTATGTCATAATTGGCTCCTTGGAGGCCAACGTTGAGCCCTATTGGGCTTGGTTCTTAATGTACTTCACATTATATAATTAATTAAGGTTTTGGTATACTTGGATATCATTCTTGCCTCTTCATTATATTCATTTGATGCAATATTATATTTTTGTGCATGACATTGGATGTTGGAGTATTATTCTAGCTTGTTGAGTAGGACATTGGCATTCTTGGCTTGTATTTATAATATTTTGATGTTCTAGTCCAAATGTGGATGTATCTTTTCTTGTGTTTGATAATTAATTGACTAATTTTTCTAGAGGTCATATCACTCCTTACTGATATCCAAAGGTTTACAAAGAATTATTATATATGGCATTCATATGGCCAAGCTCAAGTCCCTTTTCCTCATCGGTGGTGTTGGTCAAGAAGAAGGAAGATTCCATGTGGATGTGCATTGAATACTGCATGCTTAAGAAAAAAATCATAAAAATAGGTATCCCATACCTAGAGTAGATGATCTTTTTCATGAATTGCATGGTGCTAGATATTTCTCAAAAATTGATTTGAAATCAGCATATCATCAAATAAGGATGAGGGAGGATGATATCCATAAAATTGCATTTAGATACCATTATAGACACTTTGAGTTTTTAGTTATGCCATTTGGATTGACTAACATACCAGCAACTTTCCAATCAACCATGAATTAGGTTTTAGATAATAGTTGAGGAAATTTGTATTGGTTTTCTTTAATCACATCTTGGTGTATGGTAAAATGTGGGAGGAGGACCTCCAACACTTAGACCACATTTTGATCACATTGTAGGAGCAAAAGTATGTGAGTTTGGCATGTTTAAAATCTTCTTTTTAGATCATGTAATCAGCCATGAGGGAGTCAAGGTGGATGAATAGAAAATTATAGTAATCCAGGATTGGCCAATGCCTACCATATTGATGTAGCTGAGAGGATTTTTGGGGTTATGCAATTACTATATGAGGTTCATATGTGGTTTCTCACACTTCGCTTCCCCCTTGATGCAATTGATCAAGAAGGATACATTCATATGGGGTGAGGGTGCTTAAGAGGCCTTTGAAATTCTCAAAAAGGTTATGTGTTCCTATCCTTGCTTGGTTATTCCTTATTTTTCAATTCTTTTTATTGTTGAGTGTGATATATCTAAGCTTAGTGTTGGGGTTATACATATGCAAAAAGGAAAATCAATAACATTTGAAAGTAGGAAACTCATAAATGCATAATAGAATTTTAGTGTGTATTATAAGGAGATGTTGGTCATCATGCATGCATTGAAAAGGTTTAGGAAATACCTTTTTTGTGGCCCATTCATCATTAAGAGTTACCATAATAGCCTAAAATACTTCCTCATCCAACTAGATATGAGTGAGAAATAACAATGATGGGTAAGTAAACTCCAATCCTTTAATTTTGAGTTTTAGTATATCAAAGGGAAGAAAAATATAAATGTTGATACATTATCTAGAAACCCATCTTTTACTCTCTTTCCTCTATTATAGCTGATTATAAAATGACTATCATGGTTGAATACATCAAAGATAAATTTGTTCAAAGTATCTTGGATGATACTGTAAAAATTAAGAGATACATAGTTAGGGATGGGTTGATCATAAAAAGAAACAGAATTTTCTTGACCCCTAACTCAAAAATGAAGGAAAATGTACTTCATGCTTTGCATAATATTCCCCGTCAACTAGGTATCTTAAAAATGTATAAAGTAGTAAGGGATAGACTTACATAGTAAGGAATGAGACAAGATGTTTATAAATACATCCAGGAATATGTACAATGCCAAGAAAATAAGGAGAATGTAATGCTAGTAAGATTACAACAATCGTTACCTATTACATAATAATTTAGTGGGAAGATATCTCCATGGATTTCATTAAAGGTCTTCCAAAGGTGCAAGGTAAAGATTGTATTTTTGTGGTAGTACATAGGATTACTAAAGTTTTTCATTTCTTTGTCATTACTATCACATATATAGCAACAAAGATGGCTAATTTGTTATTTAAATAAATATTTAAAGTACATAGGTTACCAAAAAGAATTATGATTGATAGGGATAGCATGTTTATGACCATGTTTTGGTAAGAACTATTTCAGTTAAGTGGCACTAATCTAACCCCAAGCACTAGCTATCATCCCCAAACAGATGGATAAATAGATATTATAAACAAATGGGTGGAGGGATACTTGAGGCACTATGTAACAGGACAACAACAAATGTGGGTCAAATGGCTCCACATTGGGGAGTATTGTTACAATTACACATACCACTTATCTATAAGAATATCTTATTTTAAAGCATTGTATGTTATGATACTCCTAACTTCATATATTTTATTTTTGATGAAGGGAAATCCCATAAACCTAAATATTTCTTGCAGGAACATCAAGAAATTAAGAAGGCTCTAAAGGAAAATTCATTAATGGCCCAAAATAATCAAAATAAATCCTTTGAACAAAAGAGGACTAATAGGACTTTTGAGGTAGGAGAGATGGTATATTTGAGATTACAACCATTCTAGCAATCCACACTCAAGAAGAGAAGGGCGGAGAAACTATAGCCAAGATTCATTGGGAGATATAAAATCCTACACAAGATTGGGAAGATTACTTATGAGCTATAGCTTCCCAAGGAGAGAAAGATCCATAATACCTTTCGTATTTCACTCCTAAATAAGGTCATGGGACAACAAGACACATACTCTACTACACGTCCACCACTTGATAAAGAAGGATGGTTGGTTTTGATTCCAAAAAAAGGTACTAGACACTTGGGTGAAGAACTTAATATCAAGGTAGATTCGGGAGTAGTTGATCAAATAGAAGAACTTGCTTAATGAATACTCTACATGGAAGGAGAAAATATTCTAGCAGATCCATCATTGAATTGCTTTAGGGCAAGCAATTTTGAGAGGGGAGGCTTTGTAAAACCCTCTTTTGTAAAAAAAATTAATTATGGAATCACATGGATTCTATTTTGTAAATATTTATTTATTTAATTATGTATTTATTTTTAGTACTTGGGATAGAAATAATGAATGTTCGTTGGACCCCACTATGAGCACCAAGTGGGAAATATTCCTCCTAGGCATAAGCTAACATGATTTAAAATTGTTGTATGTACTTGGAGATCTTGAGAATTGATTATGGAAATCCCAAGGCCTTGTATGGACATAAGAATAGGATCTAGGCATATATAAGACTCCTAAAAACCCAACGCATGATATTGGGGACTTCTAGGACCCCATCATTGGACTTGGAGGTATCCCATCACCCTTGGAGGCCCATGTCACACCTTAAGAAGGCTCTAAACCCCATGCGTGAGAATTTATGGAATTTTTGAGGTATTTGAGGGTTTCTAGGAGGATAACATTGGATAGGGGAGGCATGGATGATTTTGAGGTGATATTCTAGATCCAGGATTGAGCTATATTAGGCATTGGAACATCACTACATGGATATACTAATTTGATATTATTTCTCCTATCATCTAGTAGACACAAGTATTGGAATAACATCAAGAAATCTTCCCATAGGTGCAGCATCTAGGAGGGTTAGAAGGCTAAGGGATCTTGCTAATTTATGGCTAAGGTGTAGCATCTTAGTCTATCTTGTGGTATTCCAAGGTTGTAGTCATTGGTTTCCAGGGTTTGCAGAGAGCTCATTTAGTGGAGAGGATTCATATCTTGAGGAAGTGTAGTTTTCCCATCCATTTTTCTAGCACTAACCATATTTACATATTCATATACCATAGTTGGCTCCTTAGAGGCCAACCTTTAGTCCTATTTGGCATGGTTCGTATTATACTTCACATTATATCATTAATTGAGATCATGGTATACTTGGGTCTCATTCTTGTCTCTTCATTATATGTGTTTGATGTTATATTATTCTTTGTGTATGATGTTGGGTGTTGGAGTGTTATTCTGGCTTGTTAAGTTGGATGTTGGTATTCATGGCTTGTATTTGTAATATTTTCATTCTCTATTACAAATTTGGGTGTATATTTTCTTGTGTTTGATAATTAATTAGATAATTTTCACTTAAGATTGTATTTGGGATCTTATAGCACCAAAAATAATATCATCATGCTTATATATCCTCTCCATTCTTTTAGATGGAATATTTTGCACTATATTATCCTTTATCTTGTGCAAGATTACATCATGCCCATGAGATTTGAACTTGATTTACAATATTTTGTAGTTGGAGATCATATCACCCAATTTGTAGAACCATTATGCTCCAATCATAACATGATGTATCCCTCCAATGGAAAATACGTAGAAGTTTTCAATGAACTCATAATTATCCAAGATTAACTTGAATTATTTCATCAATTTTTGATAAGGTGAAATGTCCTTTACTAGTTTCCAGATTGAAAATGGCTCATCCTTGATCCTTTTCTTGGCCACAAATCTCTTATTAATTAAATTATGAGTCACACCTTCATCAATCAATACTAAAATCATTTCTTTTTCCACATTTCATGGTACCTTGATGATGATAAATTAGGATGCACTACTCAAAATTGACAATATACCACCTCCTCCAATCACTAACTCATGGGATGGCTCCTTAACCCCATAATCCTTAGAATAATCTAATTTACAATTAGAATCCTTATCATAAATCACCTCAATGTAATGGATATCACCTTTTCTTAAGAAGAAATGACTCAGCTCCCAAGGTTTCTTGCATGAGAAACATAACTTCTTCCTTCTTAACTCATTTTGTGTAACCTATGTACTTTAAATATTTATTTAAATAACAAATTAGCCATCTTTG
>Ga0115851_101393_pt1 | contig 12715 bp, 11 predicted proteins | sample InSIn2gowninarea_FD_83865 | JGI IMG/M metagenome (GOLD analysis project Ga0115851, IMG submission 83865)
AAAAGACAACAGAATAAAATCATTAGAAGAGTTAGTAATTAAAGTGGGTCATGACCCAAAAGATGTTAAGGTAGCTGAAATCTTAATCAAGAAAAAGAATGAAGATATAGCTGCACTTAGAAAACAATTAAATTTACCACCACTCATTCACCCTCAGACTATTAAAGTTAGAGAGAAGAAATATGAAGAAGAACTTATGGACTTTGTCCTCAAGTTAAATGAGCAATTGAAGAAAACAGAGAAGGAATTAGAGAAACAAGGGTAGTCCAGGCAAACTGAGTTGACCACACAACCTCAAACTGTAGTCCCAGTAGTTTCAACAACAGTCCCTTCCACACTGGCAATTATTTTAGCACCAAAAATTTCTTTGGCAACAACTACGACCACGGAAGTGATAGGTACATCACAGGTAGGTACACCAACACAGAGCATAGAGGAATTGATTAAGTCAATGGAAGAAATGAAACTCCATGTAACAGAGTTGCAGAAAGTAAAAGAGAAAATCACTACGTAGAAGTATGACATATCAAAGATGAATTATGCAGAAGAATTAAGGAAAAACAAAGGCATGCCCCAATAAATTAAAGCATTGGAGACGGATCTATCATTTGAAAAGCTTTCGATAAACATCAGGAAAATATTGTGGACCAATATCATTGATTCCATCAATGATATTTGGTCATCAATTCAAATTATTTTTGCACAGATTGATTTATTAAAGCTTCCTCTTGAAGAAATTGAGAAGACCAGAGAAGAGATGGGTAGAAAACCTGAGGAAGCTATCAAATTAATCAACTTTATGAATAGTAGAAGCAGGCAATAGTTGGAACAATTATATATTAAGGATAGGACTACTACCATCTTCGAAATAAAGAAAGTATTAACCAAAAGGAATCTGATGCAAGGCCTAGAATGAAGATGTCAAAGCATGCAGGAAGATATAGACGAGTTCATAAAGAAATTTGACATCTTAAGAATGAAAGGACTCCCAAGTCATTTAGTCATCAATGATAAGTTAATGGTTCAGATTGAATACATTAACAAATTACATCAATAGGCTGACACTCAGGCTAGTTCATCTTCAGCCAAGGCATTACCAATAGGAAAGAGCTCTACGATGGTTTAGAGAACCTCTTTTTTATTGAACATGAAGTAAAGCACTTATTCCTAGTACAACCCAATTTTGTGAAGTATATAGAGGTAGATGAAATATACAAGAAGCTGATAAGGACAAGAATACCAAAGCATGATTGGTGGACCAACATGACTGACATCCTATAAATTACCATGGTGAACAGTGAGGTAAATAGAAATATTTACCACAATAAATTTTGGTAAAAAGGATGAATGCCAGTGAACAGGTAAAGAGTATCAGTTATAGGTGAAAGAGTATCAGTTAAAATGATCAAATTAGATGCCTAGCACAGAGTTACTAAGACAGGGATAGTAAAAATCAGTTAATTATCTGTCACTATATTCGAGACCATCTGTCTCTATATTTGTGTAAAAAGATATTTTATTATCCTGGAGTAAATCTCATTTAGTTATGAGATATTTTGATGTAAATACTATATAAATACTTCTTTATTCAAAGTATTATGGGTGGATTCAAATACATTTTTATAGATATTTGTTCTAGAATTGAAGTGCTATTGTACCAAAACTTGTATGGCTCGCTAGATCAAGGAATAAAGCAAAGACTTTTCACGGGATTCTTGTGTCAAACAGAAATCAAATAAGTATTCTATATCTCTTGTTTATTACTATTTTTCCTCGGTTTATTAATAATCATATGTGTTTTCATGAAACCTGAATGATAAACGAGTAATGACTTTTCATAAATTACTTTACTGCACTCTGTTCTAAATTGCTTATCTTCTTAATCTTTTCTGCTAGACTATCATAGTTAGAGAATTCTTGAATTCTCCCTTACTTCATAGTTATCACTTTTCAATTGAACAAAGAATTCCTAATTACCCTTTGTTAATAGGCCTCTTTTGTTCCTCATTTTGACCCCAGTTAAAGGATTCTTCATTGCCTTTTCTCCCTAGTTAAGACCATTTCATCCCTCTGAACTTGACACTTGCCTTTTGTTTTACTACCTTGCCTTGTGATTTTTCTCTTTAGTAATTGATCTGATCCAATTAAGCCAATATTCGATTGACTCCATAGCCCAATGGCTTGAAGTACTTGCTCTATCCATCTGTTCCCAAAATTCCACCACCCAACCAAAAGTCCCCTACAAGCTTTCATAACTAGCCTAATATCTCACAAAACAAAGCTAAATCATAAAGAGAGAGCCCTCTCTGAGTACATATTGGCTAGATTCTGTACTTAAAATATTAGTTTATGGTTGCCTCAGAGTTTCCCTTCTTTTAATAACTTCTAAGGGAAAATTTTAGTGATAACATAGTGGCAACCATACTTGGGAAAGACCAATTCCTGAGTCAAAACACATCTCTAAGAAACACAAAGTTTGATTACATGCATCTTAAAGAATTCATAGAAGTTATTTTGATTGCTTTATAATAAATTACAAAACAAAAGACCTAAAATCTGGCTTCAGAAAGAACTCAGTACACTATGGCTAATCCTGACCCTAATCCACCCCTAGTGTTTGAGAACCCCAGTTTGATCCCCAGAATTATTAGAAGACAAAAAAGTTCTGCTAGCCCTCGACCCATATTTAGATCTCAATCTTGTCCAGTTGAGTGGCTATTCCTAGAAGACCTTCCCTTTGATGAGTACTTTTAAACCTCTTTGTTTCGAACTTCATCTAGTTTTGAATTTATAGACCTAGTCCAAGACCCAGAGTTCATTAGAGAAATGGAAGTTCAAAGAGCTAATTTTTTAATTGATAGACATTTGTAGAACTCACCTCAATCTGATCTTACCACTGAAGGAACCCCTAATCCTTCTGTAGTCACTTCTTTTTCTCCAAGGTCCTCATTTATCCCTCATATCTCTCAACCTCAAACCACGCCACATTTAACTTTAACCCCTAGTCCTCCATCCACACCTCAAACATCCACTGTTACCCCAACTCTAGTCTTTGTTTCAACACTACCTACAACAATGGATAACAAATATACTCCTTTTTTGTTTCCAGCGAGTCTAGGTGCAATGTCTCGTAACTATCAAAATAAGATCACATCCTTTGATGGCATTGGAACCTACATAGCCCAACAACATACTAGGAAAATGATTGATTATTTCAAAATGTATGAGATAGACACTGCTAATGTGCAAATGAGAATATTTGTGCAAATCCTTACTAGAGATGTTAGAACTTGGTTTAGAGCATTAGCCCCTCAAAGTATAGACAGTCTTAGAACACTCTAACAATAGTTCCTGAATAGATGGGAGAAAAGAAAAGACCCCCTTCAGATCTTATATGAATATGAGAACCTCAAGAGGGACCACAAGAAACTGTTCAAGACTATTGCACTAGATTTAATAGTGTGTATAGTGCCATTTTTCTTGATCTTAGGCCTCCACCTGGTTTGGCCTTAATCAAATTCCCTGATGGATTTGATTTTGATATGGCTTTCCAGATGAGAGAAGGAAACCCTCCTACATTAGAATAAATGAAATGCATAGTAGTAAGTGTCAAAGCCAACCTGCTTTCCAAAAGAGACAAAGTTAGGAGTGAAAGCAGGATACCATTAAAAGATGAAACTTCCCCATCTGATCAAAAAATTACTGAATTAATTAAAGAAATGAGAGGATTTCGAAGTAGGTTAGAAGCTACTGAAAGGAAATCCCCTTGGAATAATCAACCAAATAACATAGGCAGAAATCCTAATTTTAGGAAAAATCAAAACCAGAATGCTGGAAAGAATGGCCCAGACCAAAATATTACACCCCCTTTCTAAGAGAACTATGCAGAAGCTTCACATTCTGAAGAGCCTGAAGAGGATACTCAAATCAATTTAATGGGTTTCGATGAGGAAGAATAGGTCTTCTTAAGCCAGGACGATCAGGAAGCCCACATACTCCAACAGTTCCAAACATAATCAGGAGAATCGTTCAACTTTAGGCAGGGATATGACTCAACCATCTTTGAGGTGCACAAGCAATACAATCTAAGAGGTAGGAAAATTGTTGTCCGTGAAACAAATAAGAAGATAGGCCAAAATCAGCCCAAAAAAGGTAAGGCAGTAACCAAACCCCTGTAAATTATTTCTAGATCAACCACTAATCCTTCTAACCCCATAATTGAAGATATCTTTAACAATCAACCAAACAATGAACAACCTTCCACTTCCCTTCCTTCCAAGGAAACCATGGAAGAACCTCCAAAGGTTGATTTAAGAGAATCAACAAATCATGAATCTAATCCTGACAAAGAGAAAGACATAGAAAACACTGTTTCTCGAAATCCAAGAGCTCAAATAGAAAGCCCTTTAATTTGGAAGTAGAAGTTGGCAAGCTGAAAATTTATTTTCCATCAGTTGAATTAGCTAAACATGATTTTTACTGAACTCAAATCAATAAATCACTGAAAATTATTGGAACTGAAGACTCGGTTAATATTTTTGATGATCAACCTGAGTTAATATTTGGCCCAGAAGTGAATGGGAAACCATTGGAAGGAGTAATTCCTCCCTTCTATGTTAGCCTAAACATACATGATAAGATTCTTCACAACACCATGTTTGACTCTAGTGCATCTCACAATCTTATGCCCAAATCTATCATGGAAAAGCTAGACCTAGACATCACTAGACCATACAAAGATTTGTTTTATTTTGATTCTAGCCAAGTGAGATGTTTAGGATTGATAAAAGACTTGTGTGTTTCATTGGTTCAATATCTTGCAAAAACAATATTAATGGACATAGTGGTAGTTGATATACCACCCAAATATGGCATGTTGTTGTCAAGATTCTAGGGTGCTAAGCTTCAGGGGTCTTTTCAACTGGATATGTCATCTGCCACTATATCGGTTTTTTGACAACCCAAGAAATTATACAGAGAAACATTAATGAAATATGTAGTAAGTAGTCAGGAGAAACCCCAAAATTTCCCTATCTACTCAGTACACTCTAATATGGATTCTTTCATTCTTTACAATGCAAAAGCTAGTCCTTCAAATAATTTAGATGGTTTAGCAACAAAACGAAAAGAAATTGAAAAAGAAAAATCAATTGTTCATATTCAAGAAATATCAAATAACAAAAAAAAATCAGATGACAATGAAAGCCAAAATTCCATGGTTAAACAAGTTCCCACTACTCCAGATACAAATTATGAACATGAAATCCTATGTCACTTAGAGTTTGATGGTTTGGTAAATAAACTAGGAGAAAGAGCAGGAGTTTGGGTGTACAATTTAGAAAATGATCATGCTGAAGGCCATGCCTACAGATTAAATTTTAGATGCACCAATAATATGGCAGAATATGAGGCTCTCTTGTTAGGTCTTAAACTTGTTAAAAGATTAGGAGCTATAAGGGTGTCCATGATGGGAGATTCAGAATGAATAGCTAAATAGATTAAAGGAACTTACTTAACCAGGGATCCTATACTAGTATATTACAGAGGAACAATCATAGAAATCCTCAACACTTTTTTGGAAACCCAGCTTGCAACTATTCCTAGAAAACAAAACATGCAAACTGAAAGCCTGGCCATGTTTTCCAGCACCTGCAAATTACCTTTTCAACCTAATCATCGGTATAATACTGAGATTAGGCACAGAACAACCATCCTTGATAATCTTAAGAACTGGCAGGTCTTTGATAGTGATAAGCAGATTAATAATTTTTTAACTTTAGATGAGGAATTTTCTAACCTCAAAATAGATATTGAAACAGTTACTAGTTCTAATCAAATAAATGAGGTAGATATTAACATTTCAGAAGAGAATTCAATAAATATGCTTCACCCTACCAAATTCATACAAAAAGAAATTCAAGACCTGAAACAAATGGGCCTAGATGAAATAATTGAAGAAGAAACAGAGGTTAACAACCTAAAGGACAATCATTTACAAAACGGATTGACTCCTCTAGAGGATTTGTTTGACTCTAATGACATTCCAAAGAAACTTAAAATGAAGCCTTTGAAAGCATACATCGAAGAGTATAACTTAGGAACACAGGATAATCCCAAATTGATAAAATTGTCAAAATCTTTACCTCTTGATCAGAAGCTAAAGTATGTTGAACTTATGAGGGAATTCCAGGATGTCTTTTCCTAGAGTTATGAATATTTGAAATCCTATGACACCTCTATCATTCAGCACACTATACCTCTGAAAGAAAATCAAAAGCCCTTTAAACAAAAGCTCAGAAGAATTAACCCTGTGCTATTACCATCAATTGAGAAATAAAATACATGTATGAAGTAGGGATTATTGCCCCTATTAGATTCTTAGAATGGGTATCTAATCTGGTACCTACTAGAAAGAAAATAGGTGAAATAAGATTATGTGTTGACCTGAGAAATGTGAACAAGGTCTCTCTTAAATATAACTATCCTTTACCCAAAATGGACCATATACTACAAAGGGTAGTGGGTTCTTCCAGAATCTCACTTTTAGATGGGATTTCAGGTTATAACCAAATATTAGTTCATCTTGACGACCAACAGAAAATTGCATTCACAACACCATGGGGTACCTTCATGTACATTAAAATTCCCATTGGACTTAAAAATGCAGGAGAAAATTTTCAAAGAGCAATGGATATTTCCTTTGCAAAATAAATTCATGATTTTCTTGTTATATATCTTGATGATCTCATTGTTTTTCCTAAATCAGATCAATAGCACTTGGAGCATCTCAGGAAAGTTTTTCTAAAGTGAAAAAAATATGGAATTTCCTTGAATCCAAAGAAGCCTTTGTTTGGTTTGGAGGAAGGAAGACTGTTAGGTCATATCATTTCTAATGATGGTATTCGAATTGACCCCTCCAGGATCGAAGCTATTTTACAAATTCCCTAACCCAAAAACATTAAAGATTTGCATGCATTTTTAGGAAAGATTAATTTCTTAAGAAGGTTTATCTCTGACTTAGCTGAACTCATTAGATCATTAAATAACATGTTAAAGAAGGATTCGACCATTAATTGGCCAATTCAGGCTAAACAATCATTTGAAGAAATTAAAATAGCCTTAATAAGAACATTGGTCTTCATGAGCCTACAATTTGATAGAGACTTCATCATTTTTTCTTTTGCATCAGAACACACCAGAGCTGTAGTTTTATTGAAAAAAGATGATCAAGGATGTGAAAAGCCCATAGCATTTTTAGTAAAGCTCTTAGAGATGCATCATTAAAATACAAATTAATGGAGAAACAAGCTTTTTCATTGGTAAGAGTGCTTAAATATTTCAGGGTCTATATTTTGTATTCTCATGTAATAGCTTACGTTCCTAATGTAGTAGTCAAAGACATCCTAACTCAAGATGGAGTTGATGGAAAAAGAGGAAAATGGATAGCTACTATCTTAGAATATGATTTAGAAATAAAACCCACTAAGCTAATTAAAGGTCAGGGATTGGCCAAACTCATGGCAGAAACTAATTTCCAAGCCCTAGACATAAATCTCATTGCAGAGTTGGATAACGAGCAGGAGATGGCAATTCCACAGATCAGCTAGGCCTTCTCAGATTCACCTTGGTATGCTGATATTATTTATGTGTTACAAAACCTGTAGGCTCCTCCAGGTTTGTCCAAGACCAAGAATAGATTATTGAAAATGAAGTCTTCAGAATTTTGCATCTTAGATAATTCCTTATTTTGGAAAAATCATGAAGGAATTTTGTTAAATTGTTTATTGGAAGAAGAATATGAGAAGGCTCTTCAAGAATTTCATGTAGGGACTGTGGTGGACACCTCTATTGGAAGTCAACTACTGACAAAATTCTAAGAGCTAGATTTTATTGACCAACTTTGTTTGTATATGTAAAGAAATTTGTAACTTCCTACCACAAATATCAAATATTTGAAGGAAAAATAAAATTGTTACCTTTACCATTGAAACCTATTTCCACCGAGAAACCTTTTCAACAATGGGGTTTTGACTTCATTAGGAAAATTCATCCACCCTCTTCTGGCCAACATAAATGGATACTCACTGCAACTGACTATTTTACTAAGTGGATCGAAGCTATTCCCTCCAAACAAGCCACAGACATGATCATCATAGGATTTCTAGAGACCAATATTCTGTCTAGATTTGGTTGCCCCCATAAAATTATCACAGATAATGTTGTAGCCTTTAAGTCAAGGAAAATGATTAATTTTTGTAACAAGTACCATATCACATTGTGTCATTCCACAACCTACTACTCTCAAGGGAAAGGAATTGTAGGATCTTACAACAAAAATCTAATTAATATTATCAAAAAGCTATTGGAAGAGAATAAAAGAACTTGGAACAAAAAATTGATCAATGCTTTGTGGGCAGACAGGCTTACAACTAAAAAATCCATTAGAACCAATCCCTACAAGCTAGTATATGGTATGGACATAGTTTTTCCCTCATATTTAGGGGTTCCTGTCATGAGAGTACTCCAAGAATCTCAAGTGGAACCAAATGATATACAGAGATGGATAAACCAAATCATCTCTTTGCAGCAAACTAGGGAAGAGGTGTAACAGAGATCCCAAGTGCTACAAGAAAAAATCAAGAAGGTCTTTGACTAAAGGACCAAAGTAGAAGATTTCTATCTAGGAGACAAAGTGTTAAGATGACATTCTAGAAGGGAGGAAAACGAAAAACATGGGAAGTTTGACTTCCTGTGGAAAGGACCATATATAATATATGCTTTCAGAGGAAACAATGCATATTTTCTTAAAGAGTTAGATGGTGCAGAAATTTAAGGAGGACCAATTAATGGTCAAATGTTGAAACATTACTTTGATCCCAATTTTTAACTATGATTAGATTTCTAAATGTACATACTATATCCTTTATAATGTTCAGTGTTGATTGGATAGTAAGGATTTTGAAGTTGAAGCCCGAACAAAAGGCCCGAAGATTCAGAAGTATTACTGTCATACATACAAATAATGCATCAAGCAAGAGGAAGATTGTAGAGTACAATCAAGATCTTTCAAGGGCCAATGGTCTATAGTTCTTGACATTTCAGAAGGAAATGTCATCCCCAAGTGAAGCTGTTGTTAGGTTCCTATAGCAATAGGTGTCATATATCATGATTGACTTGGATGAACTCTGAAATATGTTCATACCTTTTCTTGTTGCAAATTTTTTTCATGTTTGTGAAAAATAAAAATAAAAGAATTAGAAAATGTAAAGAGTGTATTCCCTAAAAGAAAAATCAAAGTGTAAAAAGAAAAAAGAAAAGGTCAAAAAAAATGAAAGAAAATGAACCCCAACAAAAAAAAAGACCATGAAAATGTGCAAGCCCAAATGCCACTACTATTCACTTTATGCATAATAAAGATTGTGTGCAACTTGTTACCTATGCCACAATCCATGGTAACCAAATAGCTTAATCGTGGTTATTTCATGTTTTAAATATAAAGAATAAAGATCTGACCAAATAGTTTAATCTTGGTAGATAAGTAGATAGGTAGAGTGAATAAAAGAAGCTCAACAGTTTAGTCTGAGCCCTTGGAGGTAATAAGGCTAGATTTAGATAGATATCATTCTCTAAAAGAAAAGAAAAAGTGTGATAAGGGTTTGCCAGTTTAAGTGAACCCTAATAAAGAAGTAAAAATTCTAGGGTAAGTAGATGTTTGGTTGCAGAATAAATGTGTGGTGAATGGTTAAATTTTGATGCTTAAATCTTTTACTTTCATCACCTGGACAAACCATAATTCACATTGAAGACAACTCATCAAGGAAACAAAGTCAAATCAATTAACTTCCTTACTCCATTTTTCCCTAAAAAACTCACTAATCTCCCCTAAGTGCTAAAGGTGTCCATAAACAAGTTAGATGGGTTTAGATAATTTCTCTGACTATTAGAGAGACCAGTCCCTCGGCCCAATAATTTGAAATACTTAAAGTAATTAAATCCTCTTCATCAACATTTACCCCTCCATAAAATCATTCATTCCCTTGATAAAGCTTTTCCTAAGTAAAATCCTATTTTACTTAGGCAAATTTAAATATTTTTATGCCTCAAAACCCTCATATTCATTTAGCCTAAGTCTTAAATGTTATATGATGAAACACACTTTCAGAAACATTTTAACTTGGTGCATGTTCATACCCCATAAGGTCATATTAATCGCTAATTAATATTATTATTTAACTACTGAAAACAAACTACCCATTACCCGTATTATTATTAAAATCCCAATAAATACATGTACCACCCCATGGTTGCGATATAACCTTAATAACATTGATAAATGGGATTAATTAGTCAACCTATGACTAATTAAGAACCCCAACCCCTGCCAGGCTAAATAAAAGACTAATTAAATCATCAAGATTAATTAAGATCTTTGACCAATCACATTGTCCCCAATATAATTAAAGATTTTATTAACGTTGGGCCCCCTCCATTAACCATCAGTCACTTCCCACCCTCAACCACCATCTGATTAGATCCCTCAGATCCAACAGCTATCGCTAATATCGCGCAGGCCTTTTGGTCGGATGTTAAATGTGTGATACGAGCGGTTTTCCCAAAAGTGTCGATGCTACATGTCAACTGACTACCGAAATCATGCGACCATCCCTCAATACTGCCAATGTTCCATAAGCAGTGTGATGAAACCTGCTTACTGCCTCCCATAAATGACAAAACGTCACATCATCAAGTTGACACCACCTATCCTTGTCACTAAACCCGCTAAAAATTTACTTTGCATAAAAAACAAGTATAATCTATTCTTCATCCTTTATTCAGAACAATTCCATGCATACATGTGATACGTCCAAATCAACCAATTCCTCCCCAAACTGTCAACCACCTTGAACATTGCCCTTCAAGGCTGCTCCAGTCCATTGTGTGCATCCTGTGAATGTGAAAATCATTTCCAGTTGCCCAAAAACATGTATTTACCAAAATTTCTCCTGAAAGCTTTGTTATACACTGAAATTCTTCTAAATTACTTTAAAACCCAAATTTTTGAGTATATTTGAGTTGCTAAGCTTAGTTTAAAAATCCTAGACACCCCATTTTCGACAATTTCAATGGAAATCTTAGTTTCGTCCCTGAAAACATGAGAACCAAGATGGAAACCCCTGTGGCCCTCAATGTACCTCCAATCACTACTCCTCATAGGGATTTGGATTACCTCCCCTTAGCAGATAAATATTTTCAAATAAAAGACCTTGAACTTGATAGAAACCCCTTGAAAGTATATTTCCCATGCTGAGACAATTACATGAACAACTCTGATACCATAGGACTTTGGGAATCAAACCTCTCAAAGTACATATTCCGTTCTGTGCACATTTTCCTAGACATTATCCACCAATGTCAGGCCAATTATAATCCTAACCTCAGAGCGGTAATGTCCCCCAACCAGTAAATCCTATTTACCATTACCGCTAATTCAATTAACGAAATGTTACAGCTTCAGCCCAACTAGAACCTCACCCTAATTTCCATTGGAGAATTACTTGAACAATCCACCAAAATGTCTAGTTCTAAACTCAGCCATATTTTCCATACTTTCATGGATAAGAACCATCTACCGAAAGATCCCCCTCCCAACCTAACATATTTCTTCACTGAGATGGGCCAATATATTGTTAATATGATTGTTGTCGTTATGGGTTTCAATACTAGGGAGTTTGTTGATGAATTATCCCTAGTTTTCATGAGTATCTTCACCCTTAGTCAGCCTCTTGTTGTCAAATATGAATATGCTGCATTCATAGCTAACAAAATCCACGACCAATTCATGAGGCTAGAGAATGAGAGAGTGTTCAAGTATTCCGTAGTTCTATATCACCTCTTCCTTTAGTATCAAATTGACAAATTCCCATTCTATGTGCATAAGCTTGACACCAAAAGTAACCGTGGGTCAGTCATTTTGTGGACCTTAGTTTTTCACCATTCACTCTCTTCTCCCTATTCGTATATAGTTTTCATTGATCAGTTTGTCCATCCTATAACTACTACGCTGACAGGAAGTTCTCCTCCTAGAATCAGTGATGATATCAAAAGAATCCTTTAGTTTTCAAAGCATTATAGGATAGGTGACTAGTACTTATACCAGAATCATACTGAAATCAGAGTCTATGGGTGTGAAATTCCTCCCTACAAATTTCCCAAGTATGTCCCCATGAGATTATTTGCCCTGGAGTACTATAGGCAAATAATCAACTCTGATCAAATCCACTTCATGAGAGAAAAGAAGAAAGCCTAGGCGAGGATCAAAGACCACTTAGGCCCATTTTTGTGCAATAATAGAAAAGTAGGGCAAGAAGCGAAGAAATCATAGAAAGGAAGATGCATTAAAAGAAGATCTTTGCTTGGACATATAATCCTCATAGTTTCATCCGCGATAGAAGGATCAAACACAAGTTATCGCCCTACATCCATCACAACATTCCTGAAATAGAACAGTATGCCAATATGAATGAATGGAGGGAAGGGAAATTGATAGAGCAAGATAGTGATAAAGTTGAAGTTGAGAATGTAATGAAAGATTTGGAGAAGAGACTTGACCTAGACTCCTTTGTACAATTGCATGGAATTGTTCTGAATAAAGGATGAAGAATAGATTATACTTGTTTTTTATGCAAAGTAAATTTTTAGCGGGTTTAGTGACAAG
>Ga0115851_100468_pt1 | contig 12712 bp, 19 predicted proteins | sample InSIn2gowninarea_FD_83865 | JGI IMG/M metagenome (GOLD analysis project Ga0115851, IMG submission 83865)
CTTTAGCTATTTCCCTGTGCTTGGAGCTCGAGAATGATGCCAAAGGTGGAGATGAATGATGGAGGGATAGTAGGTAAGCTTCAAGTAAAGTTAATGGTGCCTTTTCCTCCTTTAATTTTTGTTTTTTTTTCAAAACTGAAAAACTGTTTTTCTGTGTTTTTTCTTAGAAAGGAAAAAAATAATAATGATGCTTGGAGTGTGATGCAGGCTTGGAAATGATGGCAAGGAGGTTTGAATATGGTAACAGGGATTATAGGTTCCTCATGAAGCTTTTCTTGTCCCTCAAACTGCCTCCTGTAGACAATTTTGGCTCTTTGTAATTCCTGTAGGAACCTCCTGTAGAAAAATAGAGCTTCCTATAGAAAACACAGTTTTGGAAGAAGAGGTACAAGGGGGTGAAAGAGATACTAAAAATGATGGAAGAAGGTGTGGAGAAGATGAGATGGATGCTGGTATGAATTTTAGGGTCCCCTTGGCACCTTCTTCTGCTCCCTGTAGTTCTTCTGCAAACATGCAATGCAATAAAAATTCATTTTTTCTTTCTCTTTCTTTTTTGAAAACAATTAGGGTGCCTCAGAGAGGTTTTCACCTTAATTTCCTACCCTAGGTGCCTCCAAGGGATGTTTTCACCCAGGAATCCTATTCTTTTCCCTTTTTTTCTACATCACTGGGCCACCGCAGAAGAGGTTTTCAACCCAATGATGGGACTCAAGCGCCTCATGGAGGTTTTCACTTGAGTCCTTATTTTTTCTCTTTTTTCTTTAGCGATTGGGTGAAGTGGAAGCTAAGACATGCTGCACTACCATCACAGTTTTATTCAAATCTTCAATAAACTCTCGCTTGGAGAGGGGTATCTTGTAGACTTTCAACTGATGTCCATTGAAAAGCATGGGGATGGCTTCATCATCAATGGTTCTAATCATAACTGAACCATTGTCATTACATTTCTCCATAGTGTAGAGTCCCAGCCATCTTGTCCTCAGCTTGCCTTTGAAGTCCTTGTATCTTGAATCATAGAGTAATTCCCAATCTCTCTCTTGGAATTGCTTCTCCCTAATATTTCTATGATGCCATATCTTTCTCTGAAGTTGAACTACCTCTATATGGAGAAGGGCTTGCAATCTGTGTTCATCCAATCCATTGAGCTGAAGTAATCTCTCCTTATGTGCATGGTTGAGGTCTAGGTCCAGCTAAGCTGCCATCCATAGGGCATTGAATTCAAACTCTATTGACAGAAAAGCCTTCTTCCCATAGACTAGTTCATAGGGTGTGAACCCGGTGGTGGTCTTCCATGTTGTGTTGTAGGCCCAAGTGGCCTCAACTAATCTGTCTGCCCAATCTTTCTTGCTGCTGCTCAATACCTTGGTTAGGATCCCTTCCAATGCTCTATTAGTGACCTCCACTTGCCCATTGGCTTGTGGATGGTAAGGGGTGGAAGTCCTGTGCTTGATCTTATGATGTGTGAGTAGGTCTTCAATCAAGTTGGAAGTGAACTGAGTGCCTTGGTCTGTTACCAACTCGCTCGGATACCCGAACTTGTAGAATATGTTTTCCCTAAAAAACTCAGCTACTTTTTCCTCTATCGCTACTTTGATTTCTTTTTTCTCCGCCCATGTTGCCAGGTAGTTGGTGATCACAATGATGTGCTGCTTCTGCTTTGAAGGGGGGTTGATAGGCTCGACAAAGTCCATGCCCCACTTCTCAAATGGCTCAAAGGTCAGTTGAGGGTGCATGGGAATTTCATCCTTCGAAGTGGGTTTCCCCATCCTCTAACACTGATCACACTGGCTTATGTATCTCCTCACATCCTGATGAAGAGTGGGCCAATAGTAGCCTACTTGCAATATCTTGAAGGCGGTTCTTTTTGCTGCAAAATGACCTCCACAAGGCCCATCATGACAGGGTAGGAGGATGTCAAAGACTTCTTCCTCCCTGACACATCTTCTCAAGATCTGATCTAGGCCAAGTTTGAAGAGATTTCCTCTAATCCAGGTGAAAGGGGTGGTGCTTTTCCTTACTATATTTCTCTTCTCTTTTGAGGATAGGTGTGGTGGGAACTGTGTTGAAACCAAGTAGTTTTCTATATCAGCAAACCATGGAGAGAGTACTGATATAAAAAATAGGTGTTCATCTGGCATGTGGTCATCCACCATTTCTTCCCCACCTGCAGGCAAATTTACTCTAGACAAAAATTAAAGGAGGAAAAGGCACCATTAACTTTACTTGAAGCTTACCTACTATCCCTCCATCATTCATCTCCACCTTTGGCATCATTCTCGAGCTCCAAGCACAGGGAAATAGCTAAAGTTTCAAGGGTAGAAGCAGCTACAGGAGCTCCTGTAGGAATTCTTATAGCAGCTGATCCCATAGAAGTGCAGCACCAGTAGCAAGGGACAACACATCTGAAGGTTGAAAAGGCACATGCAGCTCTGCTCCAGCAAAAGAAGAACCTACAAAAATGTTAGAAAATTATATATTACAGAGCAATGGAACACATAAAATATTTCAGAAATATAAACACAGAAAACACACAAAACAAGAGAGACACAAATATACGTGGTTCACCTAGTTTGGGCTACGTCCACCCCGAACAGCCAGTCCTTCCTTTCTATTATCCAGCAAAATGAAGAGACACAACCTACAGCAAATCCGTTGTAATATCCTCTGTTTTCTCTCACAGTCTCACCTCTCTGTTTCTCACTCACAGAATACACATCTATTTCACAGCCTCAAATACAATACCCTCATACAAAGAGAGGGGTTGTCTTCTAGGGAAAAAAACCATAAACTAAACATAAGTTCTACCGTGAGATCATCTACCTAATCAACGGCCCAAATTGACTAGAAATTACTATACTTTTACAAGGCAATTTTACATTTGTTTTTTAGCTTCGAGGGCGCTGCCCCCGAGCCCCCGCCGGGGGGCCGCTGGCCCCCGGACCCCCGCAGGGGGGACAAGTCCCCCCTGCTTGGAGGGGTGTACAAGACTTCCTGGGGTATACATCCGGTTGAAACAAAGACCTTTGAACAATCATGTTCCACACACAACAAAAAACACACAACAACACATCAGCAAGCAGAGATAGCATGCATGAAGTAAAATGAAGGCATGTAACCGAGAAAGCCACATCACCTCACAGTCGATGGCAATAAATACACTTGGATTACAAGTAAGTAGCTAAGTCACTCCTCTATCTACATTCTTATAATTAGGAATCATACGAAGGAAACGAGATGGTTGAAATCGAAAGAGGGAAAGGTGGCCAGTTAACTTGGCCACCTTCATTTAGTTGACTCCACTTCACCGAGATATCACCCACACGTGTGCACAATCAACTCAAGAAAAATATGAGAAGGACAGGTAGTGGGAGGAAGAGTTAACTTCAATGCAGTAATGAGGGGGTTCATGACAACCAAGTAAGTGGGGACCAATGGTTCTAATCTGGGCAACGTACACCTTGCTAGCTCAGCACTCATAATTGAAAACAACCATAAAAGGTAATGAGCATTCCTCCCCGCGCATTCTCACCAAATTTTCTTTAGTTTCTCCTCATAACTCAGCCACACAGCAGTCTTCTTATGCCCCCACAACCTCATATCCACCATCCTCCATTGATTTCCTCCATATTTTTTCTCTTGGTATCTTCTACAAGAGCCCTACAGGTTTTCTACAGGAGCACCTATAGGAAATCTATAGGAGGGACAATAACTTCTACAAGAGGGCAGTGAGTCATTTTTAAGGGAGGAAATGCGATTTTTGGCACAAATTTCAGTCTGAAGAGATAGGGTTCATGAATTCCCTCTATTGAATATCAAAATGTGAAAGAGTTGGCCTCAAATTGAGGGTAAACTGAGTCTTTAAGAAGGTAGAAATACATAACAAAAAAAAATCGGCAGTCCCCTCTGTTTTTCTATTTCACTCAAAATTCTTTGTCTCCACCTGCATATCTAGTTTTTCAAAAGAAGTATAGGTAGTATGATAGGGGGATTTAGGAGAAAAGATCCCACTAACTCCACTAGACTCCATGAACATCCTTAGGGGTGGAAATATTTACAAGGGAAACTGGATGAATTTCTTTGAGAAGTTTAGAGGGTTTGATGATGAAATTTCCCATGAATTTGCTCTCTTTTTGGTCCCTCACACAAGAACTCATGCTACTGTAACCATTAGAGGCCTCTCCATTGAAATAACCCCTGAATTCATCAGTAGGGTCACTACCCTTCCTCTTGGGCTGCCTTAGAGTAAAGATGAGAAAACAAATGGCCAGGCTACCAAGAGAAAATTTTCCAAGATAATGAAACCCTTGTTGAAGACAAAAATGGAATTAGGAAGGCTAGTGTACCATATCCCTGGGATGAGGTTAGCTACCAAGTGATCAAATACATTTCTTGTGAGGGGAGGCATAACATTGTTTATGGATATCATTTCAGAATCCTCCAAGAATTGAGATATGGCATGGATACGTTGGCATATCAAAATCTCAATATCCCTTACTTTCTCCTTCAGTACCTCATTGACTCCAACACCAAGGTACAAGAAGAAAATTCACAACAGCTAGCTCACCATGGCCTAATAAATATCCTAGTAGAAGAACCCCTCCATACCCTTACAATCTCTATAGCATGGAAAGTTTTCAGAAATATGACAGTTGAGGATGACATCAAGGCATTAACCTATGATGTCAGTCCTACTGTCAATGAGGAGGGAGAACAGCAAGGGGGAGAAGATGTAGCCAGTGGTGACATAGCAGAGCACAAGAGGAAGGAGGAAAGAAAAGAAATAGAGGAGGGGAGAGAAAAAGAGACAGAGCAGGAGGAGGAAAAAGAGACAGAAGAGGTAGAAAAGGAGGTAGAGAGGGCAGAGCAAAGAGAAGAGTCCCCTAAAACTTTGGAAAGAGAAGAAGAAACTGCCCTCACTGCCCTCAGTACACCAGTCAATCAGAAGCAGAAGAGGAAAAGAAAAACCTCCATGTAATTCAGGGCAAGGGAGAGTACCAAAATTAAAACAGGAAAACCTGAGCCCTCATCAAAGACTCCCATTAACATTGAAGACTCACCATCTACCAAGGTGAAAGAATATCCTTCCAAGACACCCATAACCTATGAAAGGAGGCCTACAATATTTTCTACATGGAAGGGAAATGCAATTCTACAGGACCCCAAACCAGGCCTATAGGAGGCTAAAACAGTCCTACAGGAGACAGTGTCCAAACTACATGAGACACAAAACTTGAGGAAAAGAAAGGAGGATAGCCAGAGGTGAGAGAAGAAGAACAAGAGCTACAAGAACATGACCCCTAGCCTAATCTTGACTCCTATTATAGACTACTTGAGGGAGGCAAGATAATCCCACAAAAATTTGTAGTTTTTTGAATTGGAAAAAGAGAGAGTGAGAATGCATAGGTGGATGCAGATAGCCAAGTCTAAAGGAGTTGAGGATATTGGCCACATGGAAGACAAACTCAGGGAAATGGGCATGGAATTGAGTGCTCTCAGAGATAGAGTAGCCATTACAAGAAGTCACCTTGAGAAAGAGAATGAATTACTAAGGAGGCAGCTGCAGGAGAAAGAGATTCATTTGGCATACATCGCTAGCTTATCATAGAAGCATTACAATGTAGAACACCAGCCAAATCTTATGGCATCTATCTAAAGGATTAATGGCATCAATTCCAAATAAAAACTTTAGCACAAAGAGGCATAATGCCTTTCCAAGACTACATGCAGTTCATGGATTTGTGTGACCAAAGCACCTCCGAGGACAAAGCAAAGATGGCAGAGTTCTATCTACACAACATGGCCCTCACAAATATGAATGTGTGGGATCCCAATGCCAAGCTAGGGGATCTCCAATTAATGGCCATGGCATCATGGATGAACCATGAAGAACTGAGGGCAGCAGAAATGAAAAGATTGTTAATAAAAAGTAGAATGAACCATTGATGATAAGAGCTGAGCCATCAGATCCTATGGCACTCATTAGCACACGCAACCTACTTACCAGTGACCCTCAAATTTCCCCTAAATATCTAGCCAATTAGGAACAAGCCGTTGCACACTTTGACAATATGCTCAGGCTACTTGGGGATGACTGTGTGCATGCATGCATGAGAAGATGGAACATCCTACCCCACAGTTTGTAGATTAGAGAATACCATTCCCCATGAGGCTGAAGGTGTTGAGCCCCAAACTTGCATCTTCCCTATACATCTTTCTAGCCCTTTTTCCATTTACTTGGACCTCCTAAGCTGTCAAATCATTGCATATTAGTTTAAAAAGAGCATATAAAGTGGTTTCCTAACTATGTTTTGTGTCTGTTGTTTGAATTAGATTTTTTCTCATTCAGCTGTGGAATCTTGTCACTTTCTGCAACCAATTCAACTTTCTGCAGCCTTTTTCTTAAAGTCTATGTTACAGGTGTCTTAAGGCAAATCCAGCCACATGGGTAAGTTTCAAATGACGTGGACATGGATTGAGTCCTATTGGCTCAGTCGAATTCACCAAAGAAGGTCGTGGTTAAAGGTAGTCAAGCAGTGGTCAACGTAAGAGTCCTATGATGACAGAACTTTGTTTTTCACCACGTGAAGACTTGTGCGGTTGTTCCTAGATTTCTGGGGACATATCAACACCTATGGACTGCTCCATGAACCGAATCCAATAGCCACCCTCCATAGATTTAATCTTCACGGCTGCCATAATGCTAGATTCCTGGACGTGGTTGTTCACGTGTATTTTATCAGCACAGATTTTAGGAAAGTAGTTATGTCATCCTCTATTATAAATAAAGCGTTCTCATACGCATAGTATCTAGCTTTGGTAATGTAATTTTGACTGTTAACGAGCCCATTGTGCCGTGACTTTATTTCTATGTTATGACTGCATTTTAATACATGAGAAGACTCTGTTTATAAGCTCAATTCCTGGTTGATTTCTGATTGGCCGAGGTTGTGCAGAGGGCCCTTGTACACATCGAGGTTTTGTTAATTGCTGTATAGTTTCATGCTTTATTTCTTTACGTTCTTTATGCCATAATCATTCACTTGTATATATTTCACTTCTTATGGTATTAACGTTGATTGTTGTCCATATTTTTTATGCTTTACAATGTTGTTAACTGATCAATGTCTTTGTTTCAGATTACAATAGGCAGCCCGGGCATTCGCACATAGTTTTATAATGATTAATGACATGGAATTATTCTTGTCCTTTTGCTGATTTATTTTTCTTAGTTCTTAGTTCCACCACTGTTTATTTATTTCAGTTTTGCTCATTTACTTTTCTGTAAGATAGATATTAAATTACTCATGTCATTTTCAGTTACCTCCGAAAGCCATAGCAAGACTAATGGTGAGGGATTGAAGTATGAGTGTGTAGTTTGATATTAGTTTATTTTTCTGCAAGTTAGTTATTGAATTGCTCATGTCATTTTCAGTTACCTTCGAAAGCCATAGCGAGACTAATGGTGAGGGATTGAAGTATGAGTGTGTAGTTTAATATTAGTTTTATTTTCTGCAAATTAGATATCAGGTTGCTCAATTTGTTTATGATTACCTCTGAAAGCCAGAGCGAGACGAATGGTGAGGGGTCAGAATATGAGTTGATGTAATTTGATCTTAGCTTTACTTTGCTTGTAATTTTTGGATTTCTTTGAGTTCAGTTTCTTTCATGTTTAGACAGTAGCAAGGATACTAGGTTTCATGGTCAATAGCTCATTGTTTGTTTAATTAGAATAGTGGTACATTTTCATTCTCTTTTAGGAATTAATTTTATCATTACATGTTTTAAAACCTTTTTGAAAACTTTGAAGTTTGGAAATCATTTTAAAAGACACCATTGCCTTGAACACTTATATCCATACTTGTCTTTTAGGATTGCCATCTTACATTAGGGAATCAACGAAGATAAACCCAAAAACAAACTAAAAATCAAAAACGACAAAAAATTAAGAAATCGGTTATCTTGCATATATAGTGCGCCTCACTTCAGCAGTTTATGACTCCTGGATTGAAAATTAATATAGCAATTTAGGACACTCTAAATTGACCAAACATTTTGGCGCCGTTGCCGGGGAAGTGAAACTAGGTAGCCAATTTCTTAAAAAAAATAGGAAAATTTCAAGGAAGGTAAAAATTGATAACTTCTCAAAGTATGCTCTCCTCTTGCACCTAGTGTGATCTGGAGAATCAGAAAAGAGAGTTATTTGTTCAATAATTTCTTGAGTATGCTCTCTTCTTGCACCTAGAGTGATCTGGAAGACCAGAAAGAAAATTATTAGCTCAAATTGAAGAAAAATAAAAAAATGACATGCATAGAGCAAGAGATTCTAGGGGAAGGTTTATAGCTAGGGCCAAGAGTTTGATTTTTACAACTCCATCTACTTCAAGGCATAGACAAGATACACCTCCATCATCTCCAACTCACACTCCTAGCCTTAGGATTCCTGGAATTCAAGGGGCAGTAGCTGAATTAGGAGACTCTCCCACACTATCCACTGAATCTGACTTAGGAAAAGAACTTTTCTTTACTTCTACAGGAGAACAAATTGTAATCAAGGAAGTAGAATCACCTGAAGAAGAAGAGGGAGAAATTCCTCCTCATTCGCCACTAGTAGAAGAACCAGAGGACTCTGAAATCTCTAAGGAAACTATCATGACAGAGGAAGTAGTCAATGGATTTGCAGGAGGAGGTAGAGGTAGAGGTAGAGGAGGAGGAAACAATGGAAGAGGTAGAGGTAACAATGGGGGAAATAGGGATGGAGATAACTCATTTGGATTTCCTATAATTGATGAGGAATCTCGTACAACAATGAAAAACATCTGACCATCTATCCTCCCAAACTTTTATGGGTTGCCAAGTGAGGATCTTGAAACATTTCTATTTGAGTTTGAAGTCGTGTGCCGAACTTATGATTATATGGAAGACTCTCAAAAACTCAAATTGTTTCCTTCAACATTGAAGGGAGCTGCTTTGAAATGGTTCATGGGATTAGTCACTCAATCTATTAGGACTTGGAATGATATAAAACAAACGTTTTTGGATAGATACCTGGACTATTGTATGCCCACCAATCATAAGGATGAGGTACTCAAAATGGTGCAAAAAGAAGATGAAAACTTGGAGGATTTACTTGAAAGATTTCAATACAACCTGAAAAGAGAAAAAATGAGTAACTTAGATGAGAAGACCTTGAAAGCCCTTCTATTAAAAGCCATTAGAGATGAATGGATAGATATTTTAAACATGATGGGAAAGGGAGATATTTCTCAACTTCCACTTCATGATATATCAGAACTATGTGTCCATCTCTTAAGGGAAAAATCTAAAACTGGAAAAGGGCCTAGAGATCCTTCTCTCATTAGAGCAAACAAATCTTCAACTGGATCAGTAAGTAGGGCTGAGATTGGAAACATGCTTGATGAGTTCAAAACTAATATTTTAGGGAGCCTTAGTGAACAACTAGACAGCCTTAAAATACAAAACAAGTAGAAAACAGAAGCTGAAGCTTTGGCCATATTTTGTCAAAAATGTAGGAAGAAACATGCTCTAAGGGAATTCCCCTTGGATGAAAAAGTTGTAGAAACATGTATGATTTTTTCAAAAAGCCATGAGACCAAGGATTGTCCTTCAATTCCTGGGCTCAAAGCTGTCTTTCAAGAATATCCAAATTCAATTGAGTCTCTCTGCTTTGTTTCAAGGAGACCTTGGCAGGGGCAACAAAATCAAGGGTTTAAAAACCCCATGAACTTTCAACCCCCACCAAATTGGAATCCTTGGCAACAACCTTGGTCCCAACCTCAAAATCCATGTCAATCATGGGTACAAGGTATGCAAATTCCTTATGGGAGATTTGCTCAATTTTATCAATATCCTCCATCTTTTCAAAATCAACAAGCTCCACAACTTCCAAATCAAAATCCACAACTTTCATTGCCATTTCCACAACAACAACAACAACCTTCTCAACAAAATCCAAATTCTCAATTCTTGCTTCCATTCCAATAGAAGACAAATCAACTACCATCCCACCCATTTCCAAATCCCAATAATAAAAATCCTCAAAATGCTTACATGGTAGAAGGACAACAATTTCCTACCTATATGATTGTTCCTCTCAATGATGTACAACTCAGATCTGGTAGAGTTTTAGGAAAACCTTCTTTAGATGCTCAAAAGCAAAGTATTTCTGAGGAATATTCTCTTGAAGCCAATAAAGGTTCTGAAGCATCTCTTCAAAACCCCCACAACTCCTATAGTTGAGCAAACTGCATCTTCATCCACACCTCCTTTTCCTGAAAGATTACCAATTGACAAAGGAGTGGAAAAACAAATCTTGTTGCCTGACTATGATTTCCTAGATGAATTAAAGAATGTCTGTATCAAGATTCCCTTGCTACAAGCCATTAGAGAGATTCCTATTCTAGAAAAAACAATAAAGGAGTTGAGTCTCAAAAGACCATGAAGGAAACCAAGAGATACAAGAAGAATCCACCTCATAGGAAAAATTGCAGATATCATGACGGGAAAAATTACCATGTAGAAGTATGTAGATCCTGGTAGTCCAATTGTCAAGAAACATATCAATGGGGTAGAAATTCCAAATACGTTGATTGACTTATGGGCTGCTATCAACATTATGAGTAGACAGACTATGGAACAACTAAAACTTCCTAATCTTCTTTTTACACCTACTCTACTGCAACTTGCAGATTGATCAATTATCAAACCAGATGGTGTATTAGAAGATATTTCAGTCTCCTTAGATTCTTGGGAATATCCAGTAGATTTCATGATTTTGACTCCCAAGAGTAATCTAGGAGGGCACCCACTCATCTTAGGAAGACCTTGGCTAGCCACAACTGATGCTTTCATTAGTTGTAGATCTGGAGATATGTACACTTTTTATGGTAATTCGACAAAGAAATTCAATTTGTATCCTCCAACAAAAGCAATTACAGAAGTAGGAGATAATGAATGGGTCGATGATGAGGACACTATACAACATGTCTTTACCATATGCGAAATCAGTGAAGATAGTCAAATTCTGAACACATTAGAAAATTTTGAAACATCTTCAGAATATGACCACACACAATTTCAGTTAGATTTTGACATTGAGTATCTATCATCTAGACAAATGTCTCTTTACTCTATGGAAGAGTTTGGTAGTTCCACCATTGAGATTTTTCCAAGTAAAACATTGAATATCAACAAAAATTTGGAAAAATCACAACAGGGAGAGCTAACCAAAATCTTGCAAAAACATTCTACTGCATTTGGATGGGAGTATACTAATATGAAAGGTATTGACCCTAAGACTTGCATTCATCACATCTACATCGAGGAAAATAGTAGATCAATCAGAGACCTCAGAGAAGGATGAATCCAAACCTTAGGAAAATAGTGAAAGAAGAGCTCCAAAAACTACTCAATGTAAACTTCACTTATCCAATTTTAGAGGTTCAATGGGTTTCTCCTTTGGTTATAGTACCTAAAAAGAATGGTAAATGGATAGTATGCATTGATTACAAGGAATTGAATAAAGCAACTTTTAAATATCACTTTCCTTTGCCCTTTATCGATTAGGTATTAGATACACTAGCAGGCAAAAAGTACTTTTCATTTTTGGATGGTTTTAGTGGCTATAATCAAATTCAGGTAGCACCTGAAGATCAAGATAAGACCACATTTACCTGTCCATGGGGAACTTTTGCTTACCGAGTGCTTCCTTTTGGATTATGTATTGCACCTGCAACATTCCAAAGAGCAGTACTAGGAATCTTTTCTGATCTAATCCATGATTGTGTAGAGGTTTATATGGATGATTTTACAGTTCATGGTAATTCATTCGAAGAGGCATTAGAGAATTTGGAAAAAGTCCTTATAAGATGTAAAGAAAAAAACCTTTCATTGAGTCATGAAAAATGCTTTATGATGTTTACTAAAGGTATTGTTTTGGGACATCACATTTCAGGGGATGGGATTAAAGTTGATAGATCAAAAGTTGAAGTCATCTCCAAGTTGCCTATTCCAAATTGTCAAAAAGATGTTAGAAGTTTTCTGGGATTTACTGTGTACTATAGAAGATTTATAGAGAACTTCACCAAAATAGCATCTCCACTCTTCAAATTGCTTACAAAAGACTGTGAATTCAAATGGGATCCTGATTGTCAATCAGCATTTGAATCTTTGAAAACAAGAATATCTGAAGCACCTATCTTGAGAGGGCCAAATTGGAAACTTCCTTTCCATATTTCTACAGATGCTTCAGATACAACTCTAGGAGCTGTGTTGGGTCAAAAGGATTTAGTTCCTTATGCCATTTACTATACCAGTAAAAATTTGACTCACACTGAGTTGAACTATACTATGACTGAAAAAGAATTCTTAGCTGTTGTTCATGCAATCAATAAGTTTAGGCATTATATAATAGGCTATGAAACGTTTGTCCATACTGATCATTCTGCAATTAGATATCTAATGAAAAAACCTATTACTAATGGCAGAGTTACAAGGTGGCTCTTACTTTTACAGGAATTCAATATTACTATGTTGGATAGACCATGGAAACAAAATATAGTAGCTGATTTCTTGTCTAGGATCCAAAATACTAAAGAAGATTCTCCTGTAGAGGATAAGTTTCCAGATGAATATTTATTTGCAGTAACTACTAAGACTCTTTGGTATGTAGATATTGCTACATATTTGGTTACAG
>Ga0115851_101396_pt1 | contig 12701 bp, 8 predicted proteins | sample InSIn2gowninarea_FD_83865 | JGI IMG/M metagenome (GOLD analysis project Ga0115851, IMG submission 83865)
GGCAAATAAGTAACTAAAAAGAGCGATTTCATTTCAATTTACTTCTTTTTTTTTGACTTATTTGAGGGGCAAATAAGTAACTAAAAAGAGCGATTTCATTCCTCTTCTATCGTGATTAGTTGGGCCAGACTCTTCCTCTCTTTTTCACTCCCCCATCCCTCCTCAAGGTTGGGAACAAGACGGATATGCCAATGGCGTCTATCAGAGAGTGGTTTCCTGGATTGGTTGGTTTGAGGAGTTCAGGCGTGAAAAGAAATTACTGTAGATTGATCCTCTATCCCGGACCATTCCATTCACCTAGTATCATTCTTCATCTCCGACGGCTAGGACAGTCCTCTACTCCGACAGCTAGTTACTGAGATTATGAATCTGAGCTTGCTTTTTGAATACAGTCAAAGTGGGACCTCCCTTGTTCTCGCATTCCTTGCCTTGGCCCGGCCTTCAAAGGCTAGTCATCATTAGCTCATTGGCTTTCTTTCTGATAGCTTTCTCCCCGGCTAGGAAATTCGATGAGTCATCGTAGGGGCTTATTTCTTTTACTTCAAGCCCACCCTCCTTCAAATCCAGATCGGAAAATTGCGTAGATTGAGATGCAGCTCTTTGATCTCCACTTGGGTCAGCAGTTGAACTCGTTGCCGAAGACCTTGAAGCTGCTCTTGCTGACTTCCTTCCCGTGGGACTTTCCCTCGTCAACTGGGGAAATGGGCTCCGATCCTCTTTCTATTCTATAGCTGTCTATTGAATAGAGGTCGGTGCCAGTGGAAGAATGGAATCAAGAATCAATTGAGCTGCTCCTTCTGCTTGTCGTTCGAGTGCTGGAAAAAAACATATAGCCGCTGCTTCCATAAAAATGCCCTATACTTTGAAGTGAATCTATAGGGAAAAAACGCCCTTTCTATGTACTTACTAAGCTTTTTTGCCCTAAGGAAACAGGCCCCCCAGCCGATTCGTACCCTATTCCTAAGGCTCTAGCGGAATCCTCGACTACTGAATTACCTGATGAGGAGATAGCTCGAACAGCGGAAATCCCTGATTGAAGCTGAATCTCCTCTCCTGGGCCTAGGCCTAGTCCTCTTTCTTTAATAACTTAGCCGGGAATGAACTTCTTCCTTTTCATAGCTCGGAATGAATTTCCGTATCATCTTTCCGGAAGTGCGAGATTAACTATCCTTTCTTCCGTTAAGGAAGATGCCTTCATCAATCCGGCAAAAAAGGTGGTTGTTCGCTTCCTTTCTTCAAAGCAGGAAATATGCGCTAAAGGTAGATATTAGATATTTGATCGGGGTAATAATATAGATTCTCTTTCTTTCCTAGGTGACCAACCACTCCTGCCCTTGTTGCTTCTTCTCTTCTCTTGCTCACGGATGGCTTCTACCGGCTAGCTTCTTTCAAGGCAAGGGGAGCTCATCTATTCATTTCCCTCTTACGAGCCTATGCTCAGGATGTTCTTCGATCCCAGCAAGTTCTTCGCTCGTGGGCTTATGAAAAGGATAAGAAGAAGGAAGACGTAGTGGCTCTCAAACTTGAAATTGCCATTGGTGGAGTTGCTAGATCCTAAAAACACAAGCATATTTTAGAGTGGGGGAAGTGAGAGGGAGTCCACAAGTTCACCTTCCATAAGGACCTCACCTTTCTTTGTTCCAAGAACAGATATGCAGCACAACCTTCCATCCAATCAATGGTGAAAAGAAAGGATAAGGAAGACGCAGACAAGGTTGTGGAGAGATGTCCTTTTTGGAGCGGCATACCTTTGACCAATGCCAAGACCAATCCATTCTTCCAATCAATGTTTGATGTTGTCGTTGTTGTTGACCCAACGTATTAAGCCCCTACCTACAAGGAGTTGTGAGGGCCAATCTTTTCAAAGGAAAATGTTGATATTAATACTAGATTGGAGGAACGAAAGCATGGGAGGCCATTGGATGCACAGTGATGTCCAACGGTTGGACAGATGGGAAAGGGCCTGCTGCTTATATGATAGGGGTATATGAGGAATAGAGTGGAGGGATACCTGAGTGAAGGGAGGGCAAGCAGCGAGCGGTGTGTGGATGGATTGTATTCTCTGTTATGCGGGGGATATGAAGTATGCTATGAGAGATGATTCTATTTCAGGGAGCTGCTGCTGTTGCCATCCGGGGATCGATATCCGTATCCTCATAGTGCGTAGTTTTCGATCCAGGTTAGGATCGTTTAGGATAGTTGTATTCAATTGGCTTGGGTACAGCTTTTTGATGACGCGTTAGTTTCTCCGAATTGGGGTGGGTTGTAGGTCGAGTGGGAAGTGGAATCATGATGATTTATGATTCTCGTGACTTCGAGAGAAAGGAATAGGTTAGTGTTTCTGTTAGAATCCAATCGTCGCGGCCGGCTGCTTTCCCCGTTCCAGAATCTTGTTGAAAGCTTCCACCGTACTGTTAGCTTGTGGATGGTAGGGACTGCTGGTGTGGTGTTGGATCATAAACTCCTGGTAAGGGCCCTTATGGTATGGTCGCGCTCATGAAATGCTTGCCCTGGTCTGTTGTCAAGCTTCGCGGACAGCCGAACCTGGAGATTCTATTCTCGAAGAGAAACCTGGAAGCCGTTTGGGTATTGCAGTCCTTAGTTGGAGATGCCTCTGCCCATTTAGTGAGGTAGTCTATCGCCGTGATGATATACCTGGCTCCAGAATGTTTGGCTGGTGGATTGACACCTTTATAGTTAGACTTCATGGCTAGGGCAATATGCAAATTAGGAGCCTCGATGGGTTGCCATTCTATGCCAAGGTCGTCTCACTTTCTTATTGAGAAATGCCAGAACATGAGGAATCTAAACAGCAATGCAGCAACCAGAATGGGGGAGTTGCTTAACATCTTCACTGTCGAAAGAAAGGTAGGTCTATTCCTCTCCCTCACCCATATGAATGAGTGAGCCCTCCTTACTCTCCCTGGCTTTAGCCCCTCCCCCCCCCATTCAGGCACTATCCTGCCTGAATGGCTCACCCATATGAGCCATCCTTCCTCTCCCTGGCTCCTCTGCCCCTCCCCCCCCCATTCAGGCACTATCCTGCCCTGCCTGAATGGCTCAACCTAGCCCCTCTCCCTTAGGTTTCTAGGCCTTTTTTGGTTCATACAGCCATTGTCAGTTGCATATGATCCTCAACAGGTTCATCGTATCTCAGGAGCTGTAGTAACTCGCTCTTGGTGTGAGAAGGTCTCACTTAGCCCTTTCCCACGCACATAGCCATGGTCCCATGCACATAGCCGTCGTTCACTGCGTATTCGCGCCCCTTGCTTGCTCCACCCACGAGCTAGGCAACTCACTGTAGCAACACGTCCAGCCATTCTATTTCCTTTCTGATTCGACAATGCATAATGACATATATAATATATTGGGATTGGGAAGCCACTGCTGCTCGAGCAAGTCAGTCATCTGATTTCATTTGAATGAGAAGGGAACGAACGACTATACTTGCGTGATTCAATTTACTTCTTTTTTTTTTGACTTATTTGAGGGGCAAATAAGTAACTAAAAAAGAGTTCGACAGGCTCACGATGGCGGCCTTAACAGTCGAGCGATGGCGGCCTTTTAGTCGAGAGTTCGCTTGCTCACCCTGCCGGACCTTGCCCTCAGAAGCGCAAGCCCTCCGGACCTTCATTTGGCCCAGCTCCCCTTTCAATCTCTCCTTATGTCATGGGAGCCCTCCTTGTGGGTCGATATTTCAAGGCCTGATACCGCTGTTGGTATGGGATTTGAGTCATATACCACTTGATCCTGCCAGTGGATGCTAGGGTCAGGAAGGGGATGGAAGGCTTAGTTCGACCAGTGATTCCAGTCATGAATGAGATCTATTATATATGTCATTACGTTCCCTACGAGATTTGTCATTTTCACCCCTATTTTTATATATATATAGCGCGGAGGTTTTTCTTCCTTGATGCTTATTGGGTGGGGGCGGTGGTCGAGCGTTCGTTGCCTCTCCCAGAGGTCGAGAGTTCGACAGGCTCACCCTCACCCTACTATTATAGCCACTATTTACCCACCCACCCCAATCCCCGGAGGGAGTAACAAAAGCATAGGTATCTATTAGCACCAGCAGCGGGAAACACAGGAGCAGATCAGTCAGCAGCAGGAGTAGTGACATCTTGACCAGTATCCCTAACAGTCGATTCTCCATATCACCAGTATAGTCTCCCTGCCCGTCTACGCCCTTCCTGTCATAGCTTCCCTTCGTACAGTGACAGATACGGATCCAGAAGCAAAGGTAGTAGCAGAGACAGTAGAAGCATTTGATACAGTTGACCCACCACCTGCACTAGTACCAGCAACAGTAGTAGACCCAGCAGTAGACGAACCAGATCCAGCAGTAGGACCAGTAGCCCTTAGAAGGCAGCAGGAGCTGGAATGAAAGCACCATCGGCTGAGGTTAGCTTCGTCACTACTGCTTGCACGTGAGCTTCAGGTCACTGGGCCAGGTTTCATCATCATTCCTTGCACTAGGAAGCGCAAGCCCCTCCGGGACCTTGCTTTCCTAACGTCAAGCAAGCACTACGTTCCTTGCTCTCCTTTTGTCGAGCAAGCAATCAATTCCTTGCACTAGGAAGCGCAAGCCCCTCCGGGACCTTGCCCTCCTAACGTCAAGCAAGCGGGTTCATTTGACTTATTGGGTCTCAAATAAGTAACTAAAAGGCGTTAGTCGAGAGTTCGCTTACTCACCCTTGTCTGATTACAGACAAGCGATATACATTCCTTGCACTAGGAAGCGCAAGCCCCTCCGGGACCTTCCCGATTACAGGAAGCGCCCTCCCGGGTCCTTGCCCTCAGAAGCGCAAGCCCTCCGGACCTTTCATTGTCTGAAATTACGTATATAATGATGCTTGGAAATTACGTAGATAATGAAGGTGCGAAGCCGTTAGTTTGAGGTGAGTTTGTTAGCTTTGTTAGTACGTAAGGCCGTGGTGCTTGGCTTATTCTTTTGGGTTTTGTGTTTTCACGTATATAATGTAATTAAGAAGTTGTGTTAGTACGGTATGGAACAATGGCATGTTCCTAACTGGAGGACTGGATGCAATGAAAAACTTGACGGGGATTGATTGCTTGCTGGCTAGACCCCACCACCCCGTGAGGCTAGACCCGATGATTATGCTTCGCGATACAATACCACCGAATCGGAGAACTGATCGATTTCTCTTGCTGTCCGTCTCAATATTCCTGCCCGTCGATCTAGATCTACCTCCTCGACCTTGTAACCTTCCCCCACCGAATCACTCGATGCTTTCATTTACCCTCGACCCTCGACCTCACTTACCGCTAAGGAACACGGGGTTCCTACCTCACTTACATCTACGGAACCGTTCCTCCCTCGAATCATGGATGGAAGGAATGACGATGCGTTACATACGTTAATGAACTTTTCGATGATCCGCCAGACATAGCCCCCATAACCACCAGTTATAGCCGATACCCGGTAGCCGATCATAGATGATAGACAATCATAGACACAAGGAAGTCATAGCTGATAGCCAATCATAGCCGATCTGTGTTTTGTTTTGGGGATCCCGCCGCTAGCCAATAAGAAAGGATACTGTGTGAGCTGCCGCTGGCCGAGACCGGGATAGAATCAGAATCATAATAATGAATGCTACTGATACGCCTATCTGTGCTCGCCAATGATAGAATTTCCTCTCCGTAATGCGTAAATGGTTGGTGTTTCGGTTGCACCTGTTGACTCTGCTATTGGTTCCTCTCCTCCTTGCAGCTAATCATTTTGTTATAGCTAGGGTCGAATTCAATTCGATATAGCTCCGATCGGAACTTGAACTTATGATGAAGCACTTGGTGACGAAGCCCCTGCTGATTACAAGTAAGCCGATTCTACTCCCGATCCATAGTTGACTCATTCTGCCGCTACAATGATTGGATCTGCCCAATAACTATTTCACGCTAATGATGGTCCAATCCCTACTGTTTCTGCTTTCTCCGGGGCTGTTGGTACACCGCCGGAAAGGGGAGGCAAAAGGAAAAGTACTCACTTTTATATTCTGCCTATTCGAATCCAGACACTTTTCTCCCACACACCCCAAGATTTGATCTCCGCATAGATAGATAGTGTTCCGCCAGTGCATACGATCAAGCTTTTGACTACGATTCAAAGGTTCCTAGGGGTGCTAGTGCGCCCGGGGTGAACAAGATTAGTAGGTGTTTCCCTTTCGGAGTGAAGGATGCTGTTCGAATAGTTCTTTTCTAAGTCTCTTGGTTTTAGTCGGCCATAGAAGGTTGAGGGAAGAGGTCCTACTGGCAGTGAAAGGAATAGAGTTGGCAATAGAAACACTAGGAATGGTTTAGATAAAGCGTTCGTTCCAAGCTGTTGACAAACCCATGAATCTTGTTACTTCTACTCTACAATATGGTATATAATATGATACTAATTTATCCGCCCCTGCATACCCACTAGTTCATTCCGCCTCTGATTCCGGTTCAATAACAACTGCTTTGAAGCTTTCTTAAGTGGTTTCATTCCGCAACTTAGGTTTTGGTAAGCCTGCCGATGGAATAGGATTTCATAGCATCAATGTGACCCGATACCGAGACTATGATACCGCTACTGAGAAGGTGCCTGAAACTGCCTGATTCGCCTGTTCGGGCCGGATCAAATTTCGATTCTTCTCTCTCAATAGCCCAATAAAAGAAGAGTAGGCTTCGGCAACTTTAGTCATTACAGGTTCAATTCGTACCGATGATTCCCACCTTCGTTTGGTTCAGGGGGCCTACCGGAGCCTTAGGATATTCTTCGGAAAAGAAAGAGTTATGCATGCGACCGAGAAAGAAGGGTTTCGTTGCTGCTCGACTTCCCTCGGCTGATGATGACTCTATTTGACTTTCTTTTCTAATTCTCACTCGCTCCAGCTCTATTATCCGATCGAACTCAAACTCGTACTGCTTAAAAAGGATATGGTTAAGGTGCCGCTCCTAGGTACGATGGAGAATGAGATAGTTATGCCTGCCAAAAGGATGAGAAATGAGCAGGAGAAGCTCCCAGGTCCGGTCCTACGCACCCATTCGTTTTTATGGAGTTTCCGAGCGCTAGCTCGGCTTTTATAACACCCGCTTTGAGAATGCCTGTTCGTTTCACCCGATCCGCTTGCTTTGATGGGATAGAATTTCCTGTTCCCCTGCCCTGCAATTGAATTTTGCTAAGGGTCAAAATGGTGCCTTGACAGCGTTGCTTGGCCTAGTGAATGTCAAGAGCCTAAATGGGCGTTAATGAATGTGCTTCGTTCCATTGAATGTCAGAAGGTAGGTAGGAAGGTGAAGTAAGGTTAGCAAAGAAATGTGCTAGAAGCTGAAATGCTTCCTTGATGTGATGGAGACCCTCCTTCCCTGCCATTGAATTGGTATATTGGAAGTCCCTTTTGCGTTGAAGCGTTGCTTGGCCTAGTGAATGTCAACAGCCTTGATGGTGCTTCCTTTGATTGCAGTTGAACATGTAGGGCACTGGTTTGATGGAGGTCAATGGGTTGGAAACTGTAGCGTGTGCAAGGGGGTGGGGCATGTAAGGCAGGGCTTGGTTGCATGCGACCCATGCTTCAATCGAGGAAGGCTTGCTTTGCCGCGCTCTTACGGCTAGCTCAAGTGCTTGCTTTAGGGCTTTGATAATGAGATATATCTATTTGTATACGATATATAGGGTACGATCGATGCCCTAAGGCCCTCTTTTTTGCGCCATTCCTAACCAGAGTCAGTTACCTACCGCTCCAATATAAGCTGCTAATTCAAAAATCTACTAAAGGGTGAAAAGAGAATGGATCCTTTAGAGTTGCCCCTACATTCATATTCAAGTTCTTACTTTCTTATCAATATGTACGGAACCAGGCATTAGTCGCTGGGATGGGGACCACGCTGGAGTCCTTCCAATAACTTGAGCTGGATTAGTGGAATGGATCTATAGAAGCAATGGATCCTCGGGCCTTTCCTCAGGCTCTCAAGAGTCTTTCCATCCAATCCTTAACGCCCACGGAACCGGGTCTTTCCTCTAGTTCCCGCTGGAATACGGAGTGTCCTTCATCCAAGGGTCTTTCCTTTACCGGAAGTAGGATCAATTCTCAATAAGTAGGCGCCTTTTCTCTTTCCTCTCCTTATCAGTCCCTACCGGGTCCTCAAAAAAAAAGAACCTTCTCATGTACGGAACCAGGCCACTCGCTGAACTCGTGGTGGTGTGGTGGTGTGGTCAAGCCAATACCAGAGTACGGAACCAAGGTACGGTGCTTGCTTTCAAAGGTAGGATCGACCGCGTCAGGTCAGGTGGGTGAATCTTACGGTTAAAGCATTGTGATGGAGAGGAGATCATTAAGAAGATAGAGGAGGATAAGACACACATTCCACTACAGCCACCCACTAAGCATAGAGTAGTAGATCTAGCACTCATTTCCTATGACCTTCCATCCTTCCCACCACAAGTAAAGTCTCCTAAAAAGATTCTTATGATTGTATTACCTAGGCGGCCATCTAGAGTAGCAAGACTCATAGAGTGTAAGATAATTATCGAGGTTTAGGGCCAGTGAGGCTAGCATGTAGATGATTTTGCATTATTAAGATAGGAAGGGATACTAGAGGCCATGTGATGGAGTCAGATATCTATATATAGTGCAAAAGCAATTGAGAGAGGTGCTTCTTAACTAGGATATAGAGTCACACATGTTAGATTTTCATAGGATGCGCAAGCAGGCTCGACCATGAGGGAGAGGACTAGACCCACCGGGATAGAGGAGAGAAAGCTCTTGACTACCGGCTAGTTTCTTAAGGCTGGAAGGATAGTGACTCCACAAACCCCTAAAGGCTTGCTGGAGCTATTCTCCTTGCACTAGGAAGCGCAAGCCCCTCCGGGACCTTCCTTCTCTTAAATACTAGACTAACCGGAAAAGAAGAGCTATTGAATCCAGAGGGACAGACAGCTCTTTACACCCCGGCCAGTCAAGTGTCTTAAGGTGGTTGGAAGGATAGGGACGTGAACCGGGGCTGAGCTGATAAGAGAACGTGAACCCGGGAATGCTTATATAGAATTTGATGGGCCCCCTGCCTGTTTGTTTGAGGCTAAGGTCACCCAGCCCAAACTGAGAGGGAGCGAACATCTCTGACATGATGGATGGAATCAGGCAGGATGACAAACCGACCGAGGGCGAGGAGCATGGGCTCGCATAGATAAGATCAGGAAAGTAGCCTAATGCTTCCTTATCTCTCGTTGCCTCCTAAGCCAAGTGGCCGCACACTGGTGCCTAAAGAAACTGGGGCTACACCACCTCCTGAACATTGGCTTGAAGCTACTCTCACTGGCTACCCGAACCAAGCTTATCACGTGAACCATGGCTTGTTATCGTACTCATGGGGAATAAATAGATAGGGTTCAGACCTCGTGCTGTTGTTGGGCTGGTAATCCGTCGAGCTAGAAGGTGGCCTTAAATGAAAGAATTGATTAATAACTTGTTTACTTGCCTAGCGAAGACGCCCCAATTCCCATCAACTTACGAGCAGCTCTAACAAAACTGACTGCCTAAACTCCTCAAACTATATAATGAAGAGGTTTGTTGCGATCTGTTGCAAGCGAACTTGTAAGCTTTGCCGATCCGGGTATGCAAGATATATATATAAATGAAAATCTGAAATATATTGAAGCATGCATTATATACGTAATGAAACAAGCGGGAAAGCGTACCTTACTGCGGTAGAGGTCATTGTGGTAACCCGCCCAGCAGTATCCAAGCAGGCAGGATCAAAAACCAGCAAGAAGGATGCAATAAGTCTGAAGCAAGAATTCCATGTTATATCTGTGAGGTGCCTCTTTTCAATTCAATACCTGGAGGTAGGTGCCTTGTTTCCAGAAAGATGGGGTGGAACCTGCATAAATAACGTAATGTAGGATTTTTGCCAGAAGGGCTATGGGTGGCTGGATTGTTTCCAAAAAGCGTAATGGAATGTTTCCTGAGAGCCAAATGTGTATATGATATTGATGCCAGGCTCCCGCTGCAATCTCATAATTCCGTAGTAGGTCTAGTAATTGAAAAGCAAGTTTAGGTAAAACGAAGTCGAGCGAACCCCCGTAGACCAAGAGCGTGGGGTGAGCGTATACTGAAGTATTGACTGGCTCGGGCTAAAGGAAATCTAAGGGTTGAAGGACGGATCGACACTGCTTGTGATCGTTATCGCTTGCTGGTCGAACCCGTAATGCTAGAACCTGTGGTGGCTATATGTTTGGCTTGACGAACTACACCGAGGCTGGGAGAAGAGAAGAAACCCATCCATCCGGCACTTTAAGGTCTAAGTCTTATTGTGTGGGGAGGTAGGGAATACTAGCAATAGGAAGGCTCGTAGAGACTGCGTTCCTCCCGTTGCATATTCAACTCAAGGTGAGGTGGCTAAAGAATATGATTCAAAAGAAGGCTTTGTGATAAGATCTCCATCTGAAACAGACATCAGGTGGGAGGCAGGCACTAACATTCAAGCATATCCTAGCAAAGCTGTCTGTCTAAATTCCTAAATAGTCTCTGGGTGGGGGTTTTAGCCTGGCCCCCCTACAAGAGAAGATAGTGCCGTCCGTATCCACAAGGCATTCCTGGCTGAAGCAAGAGGTTAGGGCATCCATAACTAAGGTGGGTCGGGTAAGTGAGAGGTATAATAGGCGAATAATATCAAGGTGGGGGTTAACAGTAGATCGCACTGAAGTCCTAAAAGTAGGCTAAAGTGAATAGCAAAGACAGTAAGTGCCTACCCCACCCAAGCGCATAAGATCTTATCTAATAAGGCAGGGTGAAATCGAACAGGGCAGTTTCTTTTCTTTCCAGGCACGATCCCAAACTGGTGGTTATCCTCTGTGCAACAGAAAGTAATCAAGTAGGCTGAGAAAGGTAATACTCAAGAGAAGTACGAGTTCGTGTGTGCGCGCGAGGTACGGGGCCAGGTTTCAAGCTTTCCCGCATCGGGTATAATTACGTATTACGTATATAAAAGCAAATAAAAAGACTAAGGGGTATAAGAAGGGGATATGAAGTGATGGTGTGATGTGGTGTGGTGGTATGACTACTCAACAGGGTTGGCCAGGTTCAGCCTGGCCGGACAATAGAAGTCTAGTGGTACCTACAAAGATGAATGAGGCAAGTTTGATGGAAGAATGCTGTATCAATAATCTAAGGCATATAGGGGGTACGCGCAGTTATGGTGTTTCTCTGGGCGGGCTTCTCGTTCTAGCTATCCCTCCCCACTTCTCGTTCTAGCTATCCCTCACCATATGAATAGTGAGTGACCGATGGCGGCCTTGACAGTCGAGCCCCTCCGGTCCTCACCATCGGAATGGTGAGCCGCCCCTCTCAAATAAGTAACTAAGGGCAGTCGAGCGTGCTTACGCACCCTACCGGTCCCCGGGGATTGGGGTGGGTGGGTAAATAGTGGTCGAGCCCCTCCGGTCCTCACCATCGGAATAGTGAGTGGCTCCGCCCCTAAGAAGTAAGGGCCCTTACCTACCACTTGGCCAGCTAGCTAGACTCCATCCTTACCGATGCCTTACCACTTTTGGTCGGCTATCAATACTCCACATTTTGCACATCCAGGTTCACCAAACTCTTTATTACCCTATTATTATCAAAGCTTTCCCTCTAATGAGCCAGTAGCGTTATCGTTCACCCGTTGATTCGGTTGCCCATGTTTTTGACCCATAACCTGTTGACTCAGAGCGTCTAGTCGCAAATCCATACGCAGATTCAGTTCGTTGTCCAGATTGAGTTTAGTGACAGATATACGGCATAGGGGGTCAATAGGCTCCAACAGCATACAGGGATTACTTAGTAATGGGTAGGTCGTAGGGGGACGCCACAAGAGGAACGAACGAGTAGCGTCACTAAGTTAGTCTTACGCCAGGCTATCGAACATCGCTCAAATGCGGATCGCCTAGAGTGACCCATGCGGAAAGATCCGAAGCAAATCGACTGAGCGGTGTGACAAGGGCGCTTAAACCGGAAACTGAATGAATGGCTGATCCAAACCGACACAGAATATGGTATATGGAATGAGCCAGAAATGAAAGAACGAAGTAGGCCCGCTCGAAAGAGCTCGACAAAGCAACCCCCGAGCATTAGGGATCCAGAGTTTCGCGCAGGACTGGGGATGTCTATATCCCTGCGTTACCTGGAACACGGTAACACACCTCGGATTTCGTACCGAAGCCCGAATCGGGCCTCGTGGCATCGTAAGACGAACGCCTCAGGCGATTGAGCCATCTCCATGCGTAAGCAAAGTGCATGACGGATGAGTTGTGCTCGCGGTAGTGGGTGAACCAACACGCTAGGTTCCGATCGGACCATTCAATTGGGAAAGGAATCGGATAGGCCAGGGACCATCCGTACGACCGGTGATAGAGGAAGGCCTGCTCTCCACGGCCGACGCCTTACCCACGGGCCAGGCTCGGGGATTGACTCAATTTATACGTTAGCTTTGGAGAGAGGGCATTGATGGGAGTGTAGCTCACCGAAAGAACGAGGTAAGGGCATCAGCTAAGACGACGTTGATTGAAAACACAGGACCTTTAGGTGCTCGACCATAAGGACCTTTAGGTGCTCGACTGATAAGGACCTTTAGGTGCTCGACCATAAGGACCTTTAGGTGCTCGACTGATAAGGACCCTTTAGGGGGCTCGACCATAAGCCCCCCACCAAATAAGTAAATTGAAGAGGATGCGTTAG
>Ga0115851_101398_pt1 | contig 12698 bp, 9 predicted proteins | sample InSIn2gowninarea_FD_83865 | JGI IMG/M metagenome (GOLD analysis project Ga0115851, IMG submission 83865)
TGATATGTCTGTGTGTTTGATTGATCTTCCCTCTGCCGCCTCCTTCCCACACACACACACAACCTTACAAACCTTCCTAGACACTTTCCCATCGTTTACTTTGCGTCTGCTTTTTCTTCACCAATCATTCATGCTGATGTACTCCCTATCCTTTTGTCTCCTCTTCCTCACCTGGAATACGGTCATTGTTGCCCAGAGGAAGTTATTAAAATTCTTCCGATCACAGACACAAAGGGGTTCTCCTTCATCATGCTGTAGGCTATTGATGTCAGGATCTTGCATTAAGGTAGCTTCATCTCCCGATCCTTCGTACTCGTAGGACTTGCTGTCGTCGTCGTCTTCATAAAGTCGTAGCAAGGGCATGGTATCCATTTCCTTGTTCATCACGTGCATGGTATTCGGAGAGGGTAACAGCCCCTTCCGTTGTCCGATCTCCTCACACGTGCATGCATCGTTGGATCCATCGGTTTTGATACAAAACTTGCCACCAAACAAATACATCCCAAGGCAACTGGCACGGTACGCAGAAAAAGGAGGAGAAAGAATCAAAAAACAAGAAAAGAAAAGGAAAAAGAAAGTAACAAGATCAATTGGACACATTGGAGATCAATAGCACTCTAATGATCTGTCTCATCATCAAACACGAGGCAGGGACGACGACGCCACAACAAGCAAACAGAGGGGGAAGAAAAAGAAACAGAAAGGGATAAAAGACAAAAACGGAAAGAAAAGGCAAACAGACAGGAAGGTTTGTAAGGTTGTGTGTGTGTGTGGGAAGGAGGCGGCAGAGGGAAGATCAATCAAACACACAGACATATCACATGTCTCTCACCCACATAACGGAACAGGGTAACATGCAAACCACTGTTACTTGTCTGTAACCTACAGACAAACCGCTGAATCAAAGTCAGGCATAAGAACGCATGTTGGCATGCAGGATGGAAACAAAACAAACGAAACGGATGCATGTATGTATATGTTAAGGGGAGACATTTGCAACGGATTATGAATAGAGAAACATAGAAATAGAGAGAAAGAAAGATCTGGAGATACGCAGGATGATTAATGTACTGGGCCCGTTTGCCTGGATTCATGCCTTACAATCAGTCAGTTGATAACAAAGACAAACCCCTGTCCTCCCATCCATCATTTACATTTCTCGACTTTGTAGATTACCGCTGTGACAGCACATTCATTTCAATCTGTAACAACAGGCATGCTTCCGTTGTGAAAGCGTATCATAGTGATGATAATCCTGAAATTGCGAGAAATTCACCCGAACCCCTTGTCTCTGCCCTCGAACACGTTCAAGACGATCAAAGAAAAGGTTGCCAAATTCAGTGACAACCACAACAATCACGAAAAGCTGAAAACATGCAGGCATCCAAGTGCCTGGGGTATCAGCATCCCCCTTTCCCCGCTCAAGAGATCCGATAACGGTGCAAGACGTTCGATTTCCTCGAATCTCATGCCAGCGATTCATCTTCCGAGATAGACATTAGTGGATCGAGTTCAGGTGTTTTCTCAACTCGATTAAAGTGTCGCTTTGGTGTTGTGCGCTTTGTGCCTGGCCTGCTGGTGTCATCAGTCTTGCCATCGTCCTGCACTTTCTTCACTATCCCCATTCCTCGGGAGGATCGTTTTACAGTGCGGCGGAAGAGTCAATGATTCGGCATCCTCCGTTCCCGCTATTTACCCCGCACTTAGGTACTAATTTGGATGCAAAGTGAGCAGCCACCGTGTGACGGCATTTATCCTCCGGAAAAAGAAAAGAAAAACGGAAGAAAATCTTCCTAAAGCTCTATCCTGCTCTTGTCCTCTGCCATCGTTCCCCTCGATTGAGTGCAACAAGGGAATTTTGCGGAGCAGTGGAGGGAAAAGTAAAACGAAATCAAGCGGAAGGATAAATCCCAAACATCGCACACACACTCTCTCTCACTCACTTTCTGCCTCCTTACATGCTCTCTCATTACCGGGAACCTCGAATTTGTGATCCCTCATTTTGCCAGCCTTTTATCTCCCTACCTCTCTCTCAATCTTCGTGGAAAGAGCTGCTTTCTCCTTTACATCTCGTGCTATTTTCCTTCGAGATCAATAAAGGATTGCTCTTCCTCTCCTTACGTCTTGGGATCCTTGAAGCTGGTACGTGTGCCTCTCTCCGAATGTGTACGCGCTCCGTTTCAACTTGATGGACCTTTTAGCAGCATCTTTCTCGCCCCTCTCTTCCTGCTATCTGCTAACACATCTCTCCTGATGTGCTCTTATGATGGCTAGCACATGTACTCTCTCTTTCCCCTCCTCGTTCCGAGGACATGTCCGCTTGTCAGGCATAGAGCCATCCTGCTCTCTCTCTCTCTCTCTCTTCTTCCTCCAAATGACATGATCTGCATCTCTAATGCATGACTCTCTGTCACGTTGTGACACATGCTGTGTCTGAGCATACGCCATACACCCTGCTGTTTTATCACCACCGTTTGCATCAGACGTATCATCCTTATGCATCTTTTGATATGCTCTGGTGACACAGTGTCTGTCATGAAGCTGACAGAGACTCCCTTCCAGGCAATGATATGGGAGTGAGAGTCAAAGTCAAAGATGAAGTGTGTGAGAGAGAGGGTATGGAGGAACCGATGTTTCGTGCCTGAATCAAGTGTGAGCGTGTGATAAGAGTGAGGGAAGCAACATGCATACCTGAAAGACGGTAACGAGTGCCCACAGGAGGGAATCAAAGTTTTTCCGATCACACTGAATCACTCCATCTTGCTGCTTGAAGCAGAATTTACAGCCGAACAAATTCATTCCCAGGATGCTGTGTGCGTGTACGTGTGTTTGTGTGTGTGTGTATTCGGAAGCATATCGATGTGCATCGTGATGATCACGTTTCCACAAGCATGAAAAATGATGGATTTTTGGTGCAACATTTTTGTTGTTCGTGTAGGAAGCAGTTTCAACATCGATGAGGATGACCGGTATATATGTACGTGTGCGAGAGGTGGATGAGCAAATGGTGAATGTGTAGCGTGAGGTGCGTGTGTGGGTGTGGGTGTATATGTAGGCGATTGTGATCAGAGGCACAGCGTGAAGCAGCAGGGCAGCGAGTCGTGATCAAATGCGGCAACATGAAGGGGGCGAGAGAGAGATGGTACTCAGAGATTTTGTCCACGTAACACATATTGACAATGAGGCCGGTATATTATGTTGCCGCATCACGGTGTGGCATCAGGCGATCGGGTTGCGTGCGTGTGTCACATGGACATGAAGAGATCCATGTGTGCATGTGTGTGTGTGCAAGTTAGCAGGATTGTTGGAAACGTGAGAGCGTAGCACGGAAAGAGAGAGAGAGAATGGGAGACAAGAATTGGAGAGAGAGACAATGAGAAGATCGATCGTGTGGGGTTGCAGTAGCAGGCGAGCAGAGATTTAAATGGGAGATAGAGAATAAGAGAATGCACACGGGAACGGGTTGAAAGGATTGAATGGAGAGAAGAGGACAGTGGAACAGGGGATAAGGGAAAGGGATTACAAAGGCAGGAAAACGTAGTCAACGGCAGGACTTCGGCATCAAAGACAGACGACACTCGACATGTCTACTCTGTTCTGATGTGTGTGTGTGTGTGAAAACTTTTTCCTGTCCGAGTGAAAGACTCTACTTTCTGTTCCTTCATCTGTATTTGATTAGTCGGAGAGAGCAGGAGGAATCGATTGTTTACTACAGCCGTTTTCACACCCTCATGATTTTGTGCTGAGTGAACGTCTGTGTGTCTGTGTGTCTTCCAGTCTGTCCTTCATGAGCGGCTGGAGGCAGTGGCTGGAACCGAGTAACAGGGAGAGGCTAACAAATTCAGTAAGCACGGGTGCAGATGCTGGACTAGAGTCTTTCCTGGATGGATGTCAGGATGACGAGGAGAGTGGAAGAAACAGTAACAAAAGGATGACAGGAAGCTCATGGAGAAAAGTAGAAAAGCTCTGCCAGGCATGGAAGGCGATGGGGGCAGGAAGAAGAGAAAGAAAGAAAAGGGAAAAAAAATAGTGAAAGGGATTGTTGTGAACTGAAGGACAAACGTGTCTCTGGGTGTACAGTACTCTATGCGTGGGTGTGTGTGTACGTGTGAGTGAGGGGATTGTGAGTGTAAGGAAGTGTAATAGCAGACACTGGATAGAAGGGGAAAGTGTGAAAGAGAGAGAGAGAGAGAGAGAGGCATTTGTTTGCAATCTGAACTGGAATGAAAACAAATGACTTTTCTTCTTTCTCTTTTTTTTTCGGAGAACAGACGGACTTTTTGTCGCTTCCTTTTTTGTTTCTTGTACCCTGTACCCGTGTGATTCCACGTGAAGCATTTGTCTCTCGCTCTTTCGTACAGTACACCGCCTACTCTCACGCACTTCCCTCCCCCATCAAAATGCCATTCCATGAGAGAGAAAAGGGCTCGGAGAGAAAAGTGTAGGGAGGAAAATTTTCAGGGAGGAATGGAAACAAATCGAGGATTCGAACAGAACAGACAGTTTTCATGTGCAAATAAGGTGGCCGGGGGAAGAAAACGTGAAAGTGAAAGTACACATTCGGCATGCAAAGAATGAAAACAGGAATACATAAACAATGGGAAGGAACTGCTGCCCGATATATATTGTAAGCAGAGTGACAAATATGGGTGTAGTGATTTGTGCATGCCTTGCAGGATAGAAGAAACAAAAAGAGAGGGATATGCAAAAAATCATGCAAAAACATACAAAAAAAATCCCTCATCATTTCCTACCTGAAGATGAAGATAAAGAGGACCAGGAGGGCAAAGAAGACGGCCACATTGTCCAGGGTCTTGAGCATGATCATGAGTTGACGTTTGAGGGCCGGCATGAATCGGACCAATTTGAGGATTCGGAGGAGTCGGAAGGTCCTCAGGACGGATAACCCGGATCCCTGTTCATCGGCAAACAATTCCAGGAATGAGACAATGACAACGATTCCGTCAAACAGGTTGAACCCATCAATCAGGTACTGGTAACAGCCGATCCCCAGAATCTTGAAGACCATTTCGAGGGCAAAGACAAAGGTGAAAATCGTGTTGGAGATCTCAACTGCCCTCGTCAACTCGACCGGCTGATTATGGTACTCTATCCCCATGGCGATCGCATTGATGAGGATGGAGAGAAAGATGAACCGCTGGAAGTACGAGTGATCCACGACAACTTTGATGGCGGACGTCATCCGGCACCAGGTGTTGTAGATGAGCATACATGTCCTCGAGCTTTTCCATTCCTCGGACGATTCCGTAGACGACGACGATGACGAGGAACATGATGAGGACCTGGAACTTGATGTGGACTCATCGGAATCCGATTCCTGTCCATCCACCTCATTCCCTCCTACTCTTCGCCCCGATGCAGCAGCTGCTGCTGAATCAAGTGATCCGATGACCCTCTGTTTCGGTCCCGATGATGGGGCACGATCATCCTTCCTTCCATGATCATCCATGTTCTCCTCCCCGGACTCGTATGCCCAGTCAAAGTTCAGGCTGGCATCCGAGTAACTGATCTCATTGTCAACCGGATGATGATGACTTGAAACAAGAGTACCGGTATCAACGATGGCAGGCGGAGGATGAGGATTCCCTGATCCTATGCTGACTGCTGCTGCAAAGCTGGTCTCACTCATGAGAACATTGGGAGCAGATCGATGTCGATCATGATCTCCCGTTTCCGGATGATAGACCACCGCCACAGCCGCTGATGCCGTCCCCGTCATCAGATCTTGACCCATGAGATCGATTGCATGATCATCTCCTCCTCCCTTTCCACTTTGATCATTGAGACAGGAGGTGACATTTGGCGATCCACTCCTCCGATTACCAAGTGCCTCATGTTTGGACGAGGATGATGACGACAGCAGCGGCTGCTGTTGCCGCTGTTGCTGATCCCTCGACCCTCCTCTCGACTCCTTAGGATCATCGTCAAAGGAAAACTGTAACCGTGGATCAAAGGCCAGCTGTTTCGGACTCTTTAAACTCCGTGGACTGAGGAGATCTCCTCCTCCAATTACTACTACTCCCACTCTTCCCCCTGTCGCTATGTAATGTGATTGATGTGACGGCGGCTGCTGCTGTAGTCCTTCAGCTACAACTGCCGCCGCTGTCCCTGCAGCCGCTGAGACGGTAGTTGTTGTCGTGGAATTACCGGGAGACTTGTCAGTTGAGGAAGTTTGCTTCAAGTTTGACTTTCGAATTGATGCTGCCTGCAACTGCTGCTGATTCAATTCCCGATGAGGATTGTGCGGTACTACTGCCGGTGGTACTGGTGGCGGAGGTGCACGAGGACTGGATCCCGGGCTGGCAGTAGATCCAGTGTTTGCTTCCATACTGGCATTAGATAACCTCTGACTACTGGAATGCTGGCTACCGTTCATGCAGGAGGTTGTCCCCATTGGACCAGGTAGTAGTACCACCTGATTAGATTCACTGCCACGAATTGAATTAATGTCCGACTTTTCAGGACTGGCTTTGGGTGCAGGATCCATCATGGACTTCAATCCTGTCCCCTTTCTCCTGATGTTTCCTACATCATGATTTGATAACGTTGTGAATTCTTGCTCCTCTTCCCTCCTCTTCATCCTGCATATCGTTTGATCGATCCTCCTGACCTCCTCCTCCTCCTTGTGACTTTCCCTGCCACTGCTTTTGGAGATTTCGTCACCCTCCTCCTTCTCATCCTCTCTATCCTCACCCTCATCATCGAAGGAAATGGTGACGGATGGACGGGCGATGGAATCGTCATGAAGATGGTGACTAGTAACGAGGAGGGGGCAGTGGAGTGGTTGCTGATATCTTGAGCTGGGATCCGGCAGATCGGCGGCAGTAACCGTACTACCGGATGAGTGAGCAGGATGTTGTTGTTGCAGCTGTTGCAGTTGGTGCTCTGCCGCTGCTGCTGCATCAGCTGATGTAGCATGTCTCGCAGCACTGGTCGTCGTCGTCCTACTCTTTGTCGCCCTGTTATTCTTTCGCTCCTTATGTTGATCTTGCTGCTGATGCTTGTTCACTTGATCAACTTCATCCTCTGTCTTGCTCTCCTGATCCTGATGCTGATGATTCAGCTGAACAGTGGAAGGTGTAGTAACAGCTGCACCAGCAGTAGCAGTCTTGATCTTAGATCTCCTGCGATAGCGGACGTAGGCTCGAAATACCCTCCTCCGCCACTTCCTGATCATGTGAGCAAGGTACTTGATGATAGCGTTGTAGCAATTGGTTGGCTCGGAAGACTGTGTCATGGATCCCAGGGTTGAGATGGATTCGGCATACCGTGCCCTCTCCTGCTTCATTCGCTCCAGTTCCCTCTTCTTGGTCTCCGAGAATTGGGTCGCAATCACCACCAGGCATAGATTTATCATGAAGAAGGATCCAATGACAATCAGGAGGACAAAGTAGATCCAATCCCAGAAGGAATGGGCATCCTGGATGTAGTACATGATTTCCGTCCATCCCTCCAACGAGATCACCAGAAAGATCGCCGTCCATGCCATCCCCACGTTGTCGAATGACACCGCTCCCTGGAATGGGTTTGCTTTCCCTGTGATGTTTGCCGTTTTTGTTTTGTTTCATTTGTTCCCAACGTTTTTATATCACCCCCCGTTTGACAAGAGACATATACGTGACATCAGTGATGTAAACACATTGCCCGCCATCCATTTTCCAGAAGATTGAACCCCCATTCGTTTTGATTGCCCGAAATCGAGGCATCGTTTTGTGTTTTTATCCGTTAGTTGATGCATGTCAGGGGAGGGAGAGAGGATTGGCGATTCCGGGAGAGTATGAGGGGGAAAGAAATAAGTTGTTCTCGTTTCAGAAGAACGTCATAACATGAGGATGTGATTTTGGATGATTTTCGACACACGATAGTACAATGTAAGATATGAAAGAAGGTTGCCAGCAGCAAAATAAAAGAGAAAAAACAACGAAACATGATTTCTACATTACCTGTCCGACAGTGTGTATAATATCGATTCCAGTCGACGCAATGGGTCTCATTGAAGGTTTCATTAAAAGACGTGATGTCCGGCAGCAAGGGCTCGTGACAGGATCTCCCATCGCTGGGCATCTTGTAGGGCGGGAGGTTGGAGCAGGAGTGGATCCCGTGATCCCGCTCCTTGGAACAGATGTAATCCTTGTCAGACATGGCAATCATTTGGTAGTGAGACGTGATCGGACTTCAGTATCCCAGCAGAAGTCCGAGTCCGATGATTGTGTTGTTTTTGTTTCGTATTCCGTCCGGGTATTTCCATTAGCGGAAGAAAAAAGTTGACACATGAAATGATGACCATTTTTGCCGCCACCGCCACGCGACGTAATAACGCAGCCGAGTCAACGAGGAAGTTGTTGGTGCCAGACAGTGTGCCATACAGGAAAAGAAGGAAGAGATTATCAGGAAGGTTTTTCTCCCCTCTTTCTTTCCTGCTCCTTCGCAAGTCAAGATGATCAAACTGTCACAAGCAGTCTCTAACAGAATATCAAACACACACATGAGCGTCAAACACCCACACACAGCACACAAATACAAACACTCGTGCTTTTCAATCCTCTTTGTGCGGGGAGAGAGAGAGAGAGAGAGAGCAGTTGATGACAAAGTGAGTACAGACAAACCAGACACACGTTTGTCCTTCAGTTCACAACAATCCCTTTCACTATTTTTTTTCCCTTTTCTTTCTTTCTCTTCTTCCTGCCCCCATCGCCTTCCATGCCTGGCAGAGCTTTTCTACTTTTCTCCATGAGCTTCCTGTCATCCTTTTGTTACTGTTTCTTCCACTCTCCTCGTCATCCTGACATCCATCCAGGAAAGACTCTAGTCCAGCATCTGCACCCGTGCTTACTGAATTTGTTAGCCTCTCCCTGTTACTCGGTTCCAGCCACTGCCTCCAGCCGCTCATGAAGGACAGACTGGAAGACACACAGACACACAGACGTTCACTCAGCACAAAATCATGAGGGTGTGAAAACGGCTGTAGTAAACAATCGATTCCTCCTGCTCTCTCCGACTAATCAAATACAGATGAAGGAACAGAAAGTAGAGTCTTTCACTCGGACAGGAAAAAGTTTTCACACACACACACACATCAGAACAGAGTAGACATGTCGAGTGTCGTCTGTCTTTGATGCCGAAGTCCTGCCGTTGACTACGTTTTCCTGCCTTTGTAATCCCTTTCCCTTATCCCCTGTTCCACTGTCCTCTTCTCTCCATTCAATCCTTTCAACCCGTTCCCGTGTGCATTCTCTTATTCTCTATCTCCCATTTAAATCTCTGCTCGCCTGCTACTGCAACCCCACACGATCGATCTTCTCATTGTCTCTCTCTCCAATTCTTGTCTCCCATTCTCTCTCTCTCTTTCCGTGCTACGCTCTCACGTTTCCAACAATCCTGCTAACTTGCACACACACACATGCACACATGGATCTCTTCATGTCCATGTGACACACGCACGCAACCCGATCGCCTGATGCCACACCGTGATGCGGCAACATAATATACCGGCCTCATTGTCAATATGTGTTACGTGGACAAAATCTCTGAGTACCATCTCTCTCTCGCCCCCTTCATGTTGCCGCATTTGATCACGACTCGCTGCCCTGCTGCTTCACGCTGTGCCTCTGATCACAATCGCCTACATATACACCCACACCCACACACGCACCTCACGCTACACATTCACCATTTGCTCATCCACCTCTCGCACACGTACATATATACCGGTCATCCTCATCGATGTTGAAACTGCTTCCTACACGAACAACAAAAATGTTGCACCAAAAATCCATCATTTTTCATGCTTGTGGAAACGTGATCATCACGATGCACATCGATATGCTTCCGAATACACACACACACAAACACACGTACACGCACACAGCATCCTGGGAATGAATTTGTTCGGCTGTAAATTCTGCTTCAAGCAGCAAGATGGAGTGATTCAGTGTGATCGGAAAAACTTTGATTCCCTCCTGTGGGCACTCGTTACCGTCTTTCAGGTATGCATGTTGCTTCCCTCACTCTTATCACACGCTCACACTTGATTCAGGCACGAAACATCGGTTCCTCCATACCCTCTCTCTCACACACTTCATCTTTGACTTTGACTCTCACTCCCATATCATTGCCTGGAAGGGAGTCTCTGTCAGCTTCATGACAGACACTGTGTCACCAGAGCATATCAAAAGATGCATAAGGATGATACGTCTGATGCAAACGGTGGTGATAAAACAGCAGGGTGTATGGCGTATGCTCAGACACAGCATGTGTCACAACGTGACAGAGAGTCATGCATTAGAGATGCAGATCATGTCATTTGGAGGAAGAAGAGAGAGAGAGAGAGAGAGCAGGATGGCTCTATGCCTGACAAGCGGACATGTCCTCGGAACGAGGAGGGGAAAGAGAGAGTACATGTGCTAGCCATCATAAGAGCACATCAGGAGAGATGTGTTAGCAGATAGCAGGAAGAGAGGGGCGAGAAAGATGCTGCTAAAAGGTCCATCAAGTTGAAACGGAGCGCGTACACATTCGGAGAGAGGCACACGTACCAGCTTCAAGGATCCCAAGACGTAAGGAGAGGAAGAGCAATCCTTTATTGATCTCGAAGGAAAATAGCACGAGATGTAAAGGAGAAAGCAGCTCTTTCCACGAAGATTGAGAGAGAGGTAGGGAGATAAAAGGCTGGCAAAATGAGGGATCACAAATTCGAGGTTCCCGGTAATGAGAGAGCATGTAAGGAGGCAGAAAGTGAGTGAGAGAGAGTGTGTGTGCGATGTTTGGGATTTATCCTTCCGCTTGATTTCGTTTTACTTTTCCCTCCACTGCTCCGCAAAATTCCCTTGTTGCACTCAATCGAGGGGAACGATGGCAGAGGACAAGAGCAGGATAGAGCTTTAGGAAGATTTTCTTCCGTTTTTCTTTTCTTTTTCCGGAGGATAAATGCCGTCACACGGTGGCTGCTCACTTTGCATCCAAATTAGTACCTAAGTGCGGGGTAAATAGCGGGAACGGAGGATGCCGAATCATTGACTCTTCCGCCGCACTGTAAAACGATCCTCCCGAGGAATGGGGATAGTGAAGAAAGTGCAGGACGATGGCAAGACTGATGACACCAGCAGGCCAGGCACAAAGCGCACAACACCAAAGCGACACTTTAATCGAGTTGAGAAAACACCTGAACTCGATCCACTAATGTCTATCTCGGAAGATGAATCGCTGGCATGAGATTCGAGGAAATCGAACGTCTTGCACCGTTATCGGATCTCTTGAGCGGGGAAAGGGGGATGCTGATACCCCAGGCACTTGGATGCCTGCATGTTTTCAGCTTTTCGTGATTGTTGTGGTTGTCACTGAATTTGGCAACCTTTTCTTTGATCGTCTTGAACGTGTTCGAGGGCAGAGACAAGGGGTTCGGGTGAATTTCTCGCAATTTCAGGATTATCATCACTATGATACGCTTTCACAACGGAAGCATGCCTGTTGTTACAGATTGAAATGAATGTGCTGTCACAGCGGTAATCTACAAAGTCGAGAAATGTAAATGATGGATGGGAGGACAGGGGTTTGTCTTTGTTATCAACTGACTGATTGTAAGGCATGAATCCAGGCAAACGGGCCCAGTACATTAATCATCCTGCGTATCTCCAGATCTTTCTTTCTCTCTATTTCTATGTTTCTCTATTCATAATCCGTTGCAAATGTCTCCCCTTAACATATACATACATGCATCCGTTTCGTTTGTTTTGTTTCCATCCTGCATGCCAACATGCGTTCTTATGCCTGACTTTGATTCAGCGGTTTGTCTGTAGGTTACAGACAAGTAACAGTGGTTTGCATGTTACCCTGTTCCGTTATGTGGGTGAGAGACATGTGATATGTCTGTGTGTTTGATTGATCTTCCCTCTGCCGCCTCCTTCCCACACACACACACAACCTTACAAACCTTCCTGTCTGTTTGCCTTTTCTTTCCGTTTTTGTCTTTTATCCCTTTCTGTTTCTTTTTCTTCCCCCTCTGTTTGCTTGTTGTGGCGTCGTCGTCCCTGCCTCGTGTTTGATGATGAGACAGATCATTAGAGTGCTATTGATCTCCAATGTGTCCAATTGATCTTGTTACTTTCTTTTTCCTTTTCTTTTCTTGTTTTTTGATTCTTTCTCCTCCTTTTTCTGCGTACCGTGCCAGTTGCCTTGGGATGTATTTGTTTGGTGGCAAGTTTTGTATCAAAACCGATGGATCCAACGATGCATGCACGTGTGAGGAGATCGGACAACGGAAGGGGCTGTTACCCTCTCCGAATACCATGCACGTGATGAACAAGGAAATGGATACCATGCCCTTGCTACGACTTTATGAAGACGACGACGACAGCAAGTCCTACGAGTACGAAGGATCGGGAGATGAAGCTACCTTAATGCAAGATCCTGACATCAATAGCCTACAGCATGATGAAGGAGAACCCCTTTGTGTCTGTGATCGGAAGAATTTTAATAACTTCCTCTGGGCAACAATGACCGTATTCCAGGTGAGGAAGAGGAGACAAAAGGATAGGGAGTACATCAGCATGAATGATTGGTGAAGAAAAAGCAGACGCAAAGTAAACGATGGGAAAGTGTCTAGGAAGGTTTGTAAGGTTGTGTGTGTGTGTGGGAAGGAGGCGGCAGAGGGAAGATCAATCAAACACACAGACATATCA
>Ga0115851_101399_pt1 | contig 12691 bp, 14 predicted proteins | sample InSIn2gowninarea_FD_83865 | JGI IMG/M metagenome (GOLD analysis project Ga0115851, IMG submission 83865)
AGAAAGACTTTATTTAATATTATTATTATAAATAATAATGATTATTATTATTTATTAAAATTAAAATTTCTATCTTTAAAATTTAATATTTTATTTAGATTAAATTTAATATTTTATTTAGATTAAATTTAATATTTTATTTAAATTTAAATTTTTATTTATGTAAATGATAAATATTATAATTATAAAATAATGATTATTATTATTATTAACATTTATTAAAATTAATTTTGGTCCTAAAAAATACAAAATTCCTTGTTTTGCCCTACTTTTTTAATTGATTGTTTAGAAAGTTTTAGGGAATACATTTTTTAATTGATTGTTTAGAAAGTTTTAGGGAAAAGATTTCAAATTACCTTAGTTTTGATAATATTTTATTTTATGTAAATTGTAAATATTATTTTGATTAGAAAAATACAAAATTACTTGTTTTTCTCTCGAGGTTTTAAGTGATTGTTTAAAAAGTTTGAAGAAAAGATTTCAAATTACCTTAATTTTGATAATATTTTATTTTATGTATATTGTAAATATTATTATTATAAAATAATAGTTATCATTATTAACATTTATTAAATTTTTTTTCGTGTTTATAATCATAAGAAAAAAATATAAAATTACTCCTTTTGTTCTATATTTTTAAATCGTTTTGTTCTATATTTTTAAATTGATTGTTTAAAAAGTTTTAAGGGAAGGATTTCAAATTACTTCAATTTTGATAAGTTAAAAAGTATTAAGGTTGGTATTACAATAAATATTTTGAAATCTAGATTTAATATGAGTGCATGTACGACATTTTAAGAGAAAGTACTTTTTGTTCCCAAGCATTTGAGTTTTATAAAAACAAACTTTATGAGCCCATAATTATTAAGATTTATCTCATTCCTTGTTTCATCATGAAGCTCATGAGTGTTGTTGTTGTTGTTTTTTTTTAAATAATGTTGATTTTCTTCTTTAAGCTAGTTAAAATAAATACATACTTTTGATAATCATCTCTTTAAAATATCTTAGTTTTCTTTTATCCTCTAATTCTTTGTAATAATATTTTTAATGATATTGTTATTCTCCTAAACAATTTCTTACTTGATACTGTAATGATTTAGAAAAGATTTTGAAGCAACCTTAGAAAACATCCTGTCATTTTATTTATCTTGTTCCTGTACATTAAGTATATAGTCGTTAGCCATACTTTGACTGGGAGAAAAACAAGCTTCTAAAGGGTGCTATATTTTTAATTTTAAGATTTTAAGTTATAAATTACTTTTGAATTTTCTCTCTCTTTCTCAACAATTTCTATAGAAGCTACAACACCAAACTTCACAATAGATAACAAAAGTTATGAGAATTTCAAAGAAGAGTTTTTTCATATTCCAAGGCTAAAGGACAACTAATTTACATTTGTTTTAAAGACCATAATAAATTTTCCACCTCAATTATTCTATTTCTCAATGTTATAGTTCAAGTTAAGCAGTTATGAGAATTTCAAAGAAGAGTTTTTTCATATTCCAAGGCTAAAGGACAACTAATTTACATTTGTTTTAAAGACCATAATAAGTTTTCCACCTCAATTATTCTATTTCTCAATGTTATAATTCAAATTAAGCTTGTGATGAAGATCTATTGCAAGATCTTCATAGTAGCAGACTGGTCTATGTTTAGTCTAAGTTTATAGTAGCAAGACTGACTAGGTACAAATGTTAGTCCTTTGCTCCTCTATCTTTTTGTTTTTCACAGTTCTAGACATATCTACCACAACACTGTTCTAGAAAGCAATGAGAATGAGATAGAAATGTAATTTTTTTGGTTAAATGTAAACTTTCTTTATTTGCTATCGATAGAAATATCCAAAACAATTTATAAAAAAAATTGATTGCGAAATATTTATGAGGTCAGATCCTCCAAACTATTACTGTAAATAAAATATATATAAATGATCTTTTTAGATTTGATATCAAACTCTTTATTTTGTCCATATCCAAATGAACTATGGTTCTTTGGATTTGATAAGACCACCTTTATTTTTTCAATATCCGGGTTAGCCACATTGCCACACACGAGCATAATGTGTAACCTAACAACAAAATAATGTAATTTTTTCAATGTGAATGTCTGCCGCTACGTAATTATCTGTCAATCCAGATCGTTGAATAATAGGTTATGGTGTTAGACGGGACAATGAGGTCAATGGTGAGGTGAAGTGTACGGCAAAGGAAGATCAGAAGTGATATTGAGGTTGAGGTGGAGAGGTTGGTGTCACTGGTTTACGCGTCCATCATACCGCGTGGGTTGCCGGCGGATGGCAGACAAAGAGACGGAGTGCGGTACAAATAATAACACACCAATATGAGTACAAGGATGTCAGCGGAAGCTTCCTTGTTTCAGTGACTTCAATATGGTGCCGTGCACGGCTGGACCCACCATCCCCTCAAGGCTCCATGTTCACTTGTCTCCAATATCGTTAAAAATAAATTGGTTGTTACTTAAAAAAACAATATTTATATATAGGTAGATGCAAGAAAATAAAATAGATATCTAACATCAGGGCAATCATATTAGATTTCAATTTCAAAATCTTTGTTGCAATACTAATCTTTCTAGCCTTTTACGTTGTCAAAATTACAGTGAGTTAGAGGCTTCTCTCCAAGCTTTTTGAGCATAGAAATAAAATCTTAAATCAAACTAAATAATTCGTTTCTTTACGTTCGATAGGCCAAAGTTTGGTCTCAATGGACCGTTAACCATCATCATCATCATCATCATATATATATATATATATTTCTTCTTCTTCTTCTTTTTTCTTTCCTGAATCAGACTATTCTATTATATTACAAAAAGTCAAAAATTACATCAGTGTTACAACAGGGTCGTGGCCCTGTAACTCTGGCCGAGGGATTGACAGTTTGCCCAAGTTTAAACATATCCAAAATTGAACATGTACAAAAATTGGATGCTATGACAGACTAACATGACGACACATGACATTGCTTATAGCCGACACATATAACACATGGATAACGAACACATAGATTTTTAAATCTAGCCTGAAACCGAACACCTGTAGATAACGAGGAACGAAAACAAAGAAAAGCTTCCCCTTCCCGGCTGCTGAGAGCGAACTGCTGGTTGAATTATTCATCATCGGTGGTATACGACTCTTCCTCCACCTTGCCCCTGTATTGCTGAGGGTCGTCCGAGTCAGAGAGCTGGATCCTCGGAGCCGGCTCGCTAGGGCCTGCACGGGCAGCCTGAGTTGCTGGGGATAAGCTTTCCCTGATAGGGCACGGCAGATCAATAGTAGGCACCTGCACATCAATTATGGGTGCCGTCCCTTGAGCCGGAGGAGGGTTTCCCTGCGTTGCTTCCATTTGACCTCTAGAATTGCCGCAATGCTCAACAGAAACCGAAACGATGAATGTGGAATTTGCTAGAGTGCAGGGTATTCTATACCCGACTGTGGGATGCTCTGTGTGTCCGCATTCCAGGATTTCTCCACACCTAGGTGCATTGCCACGGCTTGTTGCTCTACCATGGAAGCGGCGATGGTCAGAAGTTACCTCAACTGAGGAAGAGGGAGAAATTGCAGTTCTCTGAGTTGAAGCTCGACCCCTTGAGCTTCCTCGACGGCTACTCATTCTCAGACGTTCTCGCTGCATTGCCAAGTATTCCATAGAGCAGGAATGTCCCTGCGCAATGCCCCACAGAACCAGAGGATGTTCCAACGCTGCTGCCGAGTGTCCAGACACTTCGAAAGAATGCAGGAATGTGACAGAGGTTCCGAGCATTTGAAGCACCATCTCACAGGTTTGCAGGAGGACAATAAAGGTGGACAAGACTGGTAATAACACTCGTGGAGGATCAACAGCATGCGCCCTTATGAAATAGGCTGCAGGGTACTGCGTGGCTCGTCCGGGCTGACACATGCCCATGTGATGAGCCTCTTGGCTGCTACGCGTGTAAGCCACCCGCATCCAGGAATATATTATTATTATTAATGTTTGTTTCAATTTTAATTTTGAAAAGTGACTTTTTAAGATGCACAACAATGTTTTGATTTATTGGTGGCTTTTCACTGCTAGAGTGAAAGAGTGAGAGTGAATACAATAATGATATTCATAGGTATAAGGCATTACAATAATATTTTTCATCATCATCATGTCATTCATACAAAATTGAGAACTTAAGTGTGAGTTAATAATCATTCTACCCAACCGTGAAAAATAACTTTAATTGACCAATTTTATTAGTTGTTATTTTTTTATAAATTTTTTGGTATTTTTTAAAATTGATTATATATAAAAATAGAAAAGTAATATCTATGATGTGATATGATATTATATGATTAATATATATGAATGTCAAAATGGAATAAGAAAATTAGGATGATGAATGATTTGGTGAAGTTGATTGTTCTTATGTATAAGCTTTTTTATTTTTTTTCGCAAATTAATTAAATAATATATAGGATTAGTTTTATATAAATATAAAAAATATGTTGAATAAATTTAATCATTTTTTATTTAAAAATATATCAAATTGATATTATTGATTAGTTAAATATTTATTTTTTAATTGGTTAAATGATTGACTTCCCTTTGTGAGTTTAAATTCTTTCACCAATCATTGATAATTTTCATTAAATTCTTTTTCCCACTACATTGAAAAATTATCATAGCTCTTTGTTATGTGGAGATGCCTTGGTTTTCTAATGAATCTGCCACCAAGTTTAAATATTTATTGGCGTGAAAGAACTCAACATTCTCAAACTTTGTAATTTGCAAGTTGATTCTATGCAGAATGGAGGAATGGATTTGCACAAGATCCTTCTTAAGCTTACATGCTTGTTGAATTACGATCATCGAATCTCCAAAGACCATTAATTGTTGAATTTTACTTGTTATTGCCAATTCTAATCCCTGCCACAAGGCGAATAATTTGGCTTGATTATTTAATGGGATCCCCAAACCCTAAGCATATTTCATCTCTTTATCTTCATCGGCGCAGAAAATAACCCCTTTGTCTCCTACCTCCCTGGGATTACCTTTCAAATCTCCATAAAAAAAGAGGGAATATTTTCCTCTATTGATCCTCCAATTCTGAAATTCATTATGCTCCATTCTTATTATGTTGGAATTTATGACGAGATTCTCATAATTGAAGCTTCTAGCTTGATTTGGGATTTGACCAAGGTTTAGTTAGTCCCTTTCACTCAACAAAAAATTATAGAGTTCCTTTAGATTGTAACCACAAGAAAAAATTGTCTCAAAAAGTAATTGAGTCTCTTTGGTAGCTGAAATGATTAGATTGGGTTGGATGTTTTGGAATATTACTTGATTGTAAGTTATCCAAACCACCCAACATAGATACTTTCAAAGAGCCATCCAACTTCTCGTTATGACTAAGATTGCATTTAGCTCCCAAGGAAATTTTTGTTTCCATTGCTCAAACATTTCATGCCAATTCTCAGGGATGCTTGGGATTTCTTCGACCTTATCAAAGGCAATTTTCCAGACGTCCATTGTGAAGGGACACTACTGAAAGACATGTGGAATGTCTTATTCTTCCTTCTCACAAAAGAACACATATAAAGGGTCCTTGTATATTTCTTTTTTTAAGGTTTTTTGTTATCAAATCTTTCCCGTGAACCAAATCCTAACAGAAGAGGTTAATTTTAGGCATACCATCCTTATTCCATAGGCTACCCCATATTCGATTTGAAGGAGGATAAGGGAAATTTTGTATCAATGATTCATAACTCACCCTTACTGAGTAGGCATTATTCTTTTTGTCTGGCTAAGTTTATTGATCTAACTTAGAGAATACGATTGGTGCAACATCCTTTAAAGCTTTAACCAAAGTAAGGCAATTGAGTTGAATATTTGGAGGGATATTGGGACAATGGAAACTAAACCATATTATTAGAAATATAATTTTTAATAAATTAGAAAACATGTTCAAATATAGTGGTGTCACCCCCACCATCAAATTTAGTTTCTAAAATAATTCAATTATCTTTAAGAAGTGCTATAAGGTGATCATCCAAAAAAAATCTCCAAATATGGATATAGGAAGGAGCCATTAAAGATAAAAACCTTGAAATTCAAAGCTCCATAGGGTTAGCTTATAAGCTTGGCCCTCCTTCTAGTGCCAATTATTGTCAGACATCAAAATTCTCACTTATAATGAGGAGATACCACCCGATTAGGGTCCTAATTAGACCCTTACTCATTTGATGTGGCTATACTCACCAATATATAATCTCGGTTGCATCTACATAAACTAACCTAAATCAATTACCTAAACTAATCTCAACTAATCTAATTGACTAAACTAATACTATTCTAATATAATATAGCCTAATAATATATTTCTACCTAAGACTATTCCACATATTCTTCTAATGTTTCACTTAATCTTGCTACCATCTAAAATATTTCATCTTTCAATTCCCTAGATCTGTAATAATCCCGATACTTTTTTAGGAAAGCAGTTTTCATTTGATCCCAAGCGTTTATTATGCCTCCACCTAATCACATAAACCATCATAAAGCTGCTCCTTTCAATGTGGAGGGAAATAAATTTAGTTTTTTGGGATTACTGGTATAATCATAACCCCGACACAATACATCAAACTCAAATAGGAATGCATCTGGGTCCTCTGATGTCAGCCCATGAAAGGTAGGAATATTTTAGAGAGGAATTGCTTTCATAGGTGTGTTGACTGATGTGTCAATGATGGGATACTACAATGTGGAGGTCTGAGGTGTTTGTTGATTGTGGGACATTTGATCAAATATGTGCCTATACCCTTCTAGGATCTCTATAGGGTTATTCCTAGGATGAATAGAAGGGATGGGAATGTGCTTAATAGTGCTTCCCTAATCAAGAATAATGATCATTCCTTGTTGAATTACTACCTGAAAGGATCTTAGCTCCTCTGTTTCCCTTGCTTCTTCTTGAAGGAACTTAATGGAACTCCCTTTATCTGGGGTACTGAGTGTTCTTGGTTGAATTATTACTTGAGGGGACCTTGGCTCCTCTTTTTCCCCGATTTCTCCTCCTCCTTCACAGGGATTACTCAAATTCCCTTCTTGTAAAGAAATTGGGTGAGAATTTTAAATTTCTTGAAAACTCTGCTCAGTGTCTTCTGTTTTGCTGTGTACCTCAGTGAAGGCTACAGATGGTGAACTTGTGGCCCAAATGGAGTCAGTAGGTTGTTTGGAAGCAACTTTTCTAGGACCTACAGATGGCTAAGATTCATATTTCTTTATGATGTTGTCTATGAAAGTTGATTGTCAAGGGTCACCGATCCCTTAGATCTGTTGGGTTTGGGTAGGGAAATTGGATTATTTTCAAGTTTTTTCTTCTTAGTCATATACACAATTCAAATATTTACCTCTACCCTAAATTCTTAACAATTCTGCTAGAAAGCGGGCAGGGGAGAAAACATTTTACATGCTCCATATGCATGTTCTTACCTTTCATTTTTAATACCCAATTCTCTCCTAACAAACAATCATCAGATGTACACTTCTCTTCAGAAATGGCTACACTTTCCTCAGCAACGATGCCAAAATTTTGAGTGATAAAAGGTGTATTTTTAACTCCTAATTATCTTCACATTAGTTATTAATCCAGGTAAGACTTTCTATTTCAAGAGTGTACACAATATGTGGCGGCTATTTACTCAAGAGTAATGCTTCTAAATTGCAGTATAGTTCTTTCAAACACAAGAGCAAATGGATGCAGCTAGAGAACTCTAATTACAATTAAAAGAAAACTCAATTCGCTAATGAAACCAAATCATGCATCCAATTCAAGTATCAGTCAAGAATACAATAACAATAACTCATTTCTCTTTGAACTGATTGATTTCCAAATACAATTTCTAATCTGAACAACAGGGATCTCGGTCTGAGAGCATAGATAGCAGTAGTCAGTACTCTTTACAGTGGAGAATCTCAAGATAGCACGGTGAACTAAATAACTGGATTGGAAACAATAATAATAGAACACTGAACGAAATGACTAAATCTGAAACAATACTATAAAAAGGATGCCAATACCTATATAGGCTTTAAAAAAAAAAAAAACTAGGAGGACAAGAAAGGGACCCAACTTCTACCAATAACTATATAGGCTTAAAAAAAAAAAGACCCTAGGAGGACAAGACAGGGACCCAACTTCTACTAATATTTGTTGTTGATTTATTCTTCATTAGAGTTTATTTTCTTCATCCTTCGTGTTTTTATGTATTTTATCACCCTATTCGTTCCTTCTTTTTTAACAAGATCGAGTACTTTTCTATTATAAAAAACTGCTAGGAGCAAGTTCTGTTACAAAGAGTAGAAGAGGGAGAGGAAGAGAATTCCAAAATGGGTGCACAGACCCTGACTTCTTGAGAGTAAACTTGAAAAAGATATATTGAAACAAAAAGCGGTTGTATTGCCTTACAAAGAGACCTGCGAGAAAGCAAAATTTACTAGACATTTGACTGATTACATAAACTGGTTGACAGATTCTTCGATCTGAGGTTCCTTCTTGATGCTTACTCTGGTTCATGTTTCAACTTGCATGCTCTGAGTGATATTTTTGATGTGAACTATGGCCTCTTCCATATGATTACATTTTTCTTTTAGGCTTTCAATCTCAGCTCTTTGTTTTTCCAGTTTCTTTCTCTTGGATCTACTGTCTGCCTGAAAGTCTTCTTTGAGTTCATTGAAGTGTTTAATGAACCTGGCTATCATGAAGCAATGAGATTTACATAGCGTGCAGCTGTTGTTTCCGAGCACTTTGTCCAGCGGATTCTCAGGTTGGTCTCTGCCTTCCTGATTCTCGTCCTGCATTCTGATGTCTGGAGTCTCTGCCATGGCTAGGGAGCTATAAGAGAAGAGGATACGAGCCAGAAGGACGAGGGAGAAGGAATAAGGAGAGGCCGAAGATGGAAAAGGGAAGAGGATAACGCAGAGAGAGCAGACCACAGGGTCTAAGCAAAGCACAGGAGTGTAAGGAGCCGCCGGGAGGGAGAAGAACGACTAAACTTGGAAACAACAAAAAATATACCTGAAGACTTTAGAGGAAAAGCGCGCTTCTGAGATGCTCAGGAAACAGCCTCTCCTGTTGCAGAGCTTCTGGGGTCGATTGCATGAAGGATCTTTGATCACCAGGAGTAAGAAGAGCAAAATACAGAGGCACACGAGGTTGAGAGGTTTGGGGGGGGTATAAATCAGAGCGGAAGTGGAAGGGGACGATGGGAGTGATGTAAAATTGGAGATTTTCACAGGATTATGATCAGGGAGTGGATCTTTGGCGCAGTTTATGTAGCTCTTGAGTTGACTGATATCAGGAGGCCGCTTAATTAAATCACGAGAGGAGTGAGAGATAAGGATCCTGTTTGAAGGCCAGTACAATCGGATGAGGCACGGTGCAAGAGGGGGAGCTTGTATCGAGGCGGGACAGACTATTTGCAGCATACTTGAGTATAGCTTGAGATCACGAGAAGGGATGCAGGAAATGATTGCGTCAGAAATCAAAGAGGAGCTGATAGGACTTGTCTGAAGGATTAACTGACTGCTGGATTGGTTAAGGGATTGGTTTGCCATATGTGAGCTCATTTTCCTTGACTTGACCGATCTGTCTAGATGTTGCCATGGAGGCAAGATGGTCTGCTTCATTATTATTGTCTCTTAGAACATGTTTGAATAACATATCCCCCAGTTCTTGGATATTATCTAAAATTCTGGTTTTTATGTTGTTGAGAACCTCTTTTTTGAACTGTGTCCCCGACACCATGGTTGCAATAATAATGGCCGAATCTCCAACTATTATTGAGTTCCTGAGATTTAACCTATTCAAAATGGAGGTGCCTAAACAGAGGTTGTAGGCTTCAGCCAAATTGTTGGACATTTCGCCCAATCCCCATTCATAGCTCACTATAGTTTTCCCTTGGCTGTCCTTTATGATACCCCCAGCTCCTGCTTTCCCTGGGTTATTCTTGGAGGCACCATCGAAGAACAAAGTGTGGCGTTTCTGGTCAAGGATCCACTGGCTTACTTCTTCCTTTGTGCCCCTGATCTTCCATTGTGTGTTCTTCTCATGCTGCCTTTGGGATGGTCCGAGCATATTTTGTTTAATTTGATATGGAATTTGTTGAGCCATTCCTCCTCTTCTTTGTGCCAGTTGGATCGATCTGGGGGAGCTACCAAATTTGCGCTTACTATTTCAGAGATGAGTGCAATTGTTTTGGCCAGGATTCGGGCAGGATTGGGCTTTTTGTCATTGAAGATACAGTTATTCCTAGCTAGCCAAATTTTCCAGCAAAGAGTAGCTGGGATGCACTTCCAAACTCGGATTATGATGCCCTTGCCTTTCTTGGAGAAGGGATAGAGTCTTGCCCAATTTTTTTGCAGGGATGGAAGCTGATGATTTATTTCTTCAAGTTCCAGAGGGCTGGCCATCTGTTTCCAGCAGCTTTGGGCAAGAGGGCATTGGTAGAACAAGTGGTAACTACTTTCCTCCTCAGTCCGACAGAAACAACAAATTGAAGGCCCTAAGATTCCTCTTTTCCTTAAGTTTTCAGATGTGAACACCTTACCTTTGAGTAGAGTCCAGTTAAAATGTTTAACCTTGGGGATGCACTCTGTTTTCCAGACTGTTGTGAAAAGATTCCAGTTCTCTGTTGGGTTTTGAGTCTGAAGGAATTTGTAACCATCTCTGACCATGAATTTGCCTCCACTTGGTTCCCATATATACCTGTCTGCAGCCCCTAAATTGGTAGGAGCGGCACCTGTGAGAGAGGCCTTGAGATTGAGCCACAGGTCTTCAATATCTATGGGAGGCTTTATGTCCTTCCAGCCCTGCCAGACATTGTGTTCCCAGATGGAGATGTCGTACAGGGTGTATAAATTTTTTGTTTCCATCCAAATCTACAAGGGCCTGAGATTTTGGTTGAGGTTTCTCGGTTTTGTGCCCATGATTTTGCCCTTCCATATGTTGATCTCCTTTCCGCTGCTAGGCACTTTGGATATGTTGTCCCTAAACTGAGGGAGGACCTTTTTTATGAGCTTCCAGACTAAAGTGCAAGGCCGATCAGCAATTGTTTCAGAAAGAAGATTTGAATTTGTCCCATTGAGGTATTTCTTTGAGAGAACATCCACCCACCAGGCACCTTTGTCAGTGAGTAATCTCCAGATTAGTTTGAATCCCATGGCGCGGTTGGAGAGGCTCGGAATTTTTATGGCTAGGCCGCCCTTTTCATAAGGAAGAATGACTTGCTCCCATTTGACTAGACTAAATTTTTTTGAGTCTTTCCTTCCCCCTTGCCACAGGAAACTTCTCATGAGCAGTTCCAGATGCTTGTGGATACTGGCTGGAGCCAAGGTGACCGCGTATTGATAGATGGGGAGGGCCGAGAGGATTTCCTTTATTAATGTTGATCTGCCCGCTAGGTTGAGCCAAGAGACTCCCCAACTCTAAAGCAAGCCTCTCATTTTTTCAATATGACTGGTCCAAATCTCTGCCTTGATTGTTGCTTTGGCTAGAGGCAAGCCAAGGTATGAGAATTAGATCCAATTCCATTGAATTGGAATATCCAGGATATTGGATATTCTTTGCTTGATTTGGTCAGGGACATTCCAAGTGTAAATCTTACATTTTTTATTGTTCAATAATCCTCCTGAGGCATCTAGGAAGGCATTCAGGACTTTCTTGAATCTTCTGGCCATTATGCATGAAGCACCCCCGATGAGGAGAGTATCATCCGCAAAGAGAGAGTGATTGATCTCTTTAGTCCCTCTTTCTATGCCTATTCCCGTGATCAGTTTTTGTTTTCGGAGTTTTTCCATTTGGGCGCTCAGAGTTTTTTCCATGATGATGTACAAGAACGAGGAGAGAGGGCAGCCTTGCCTCTGACCCCGGGTGCTTTTGAAATATCTTCTCGGGCGGCCATTAATCAGAGGGGCAGTCCATGGATTGGAAATGCAACCAAGAATGATATTTATGAAATTGATTGAGATCCCAAATTTTTTGAGGACCGCTGATAGAAAATGATGGTCAACTCTGTCGAAGGCGTTAGCCATGTCTAATTTAATTATCATACCTCTTTCCTTTCTGTTGATACTGCTATGAATTGCCTCTTGGATGAGGATGACATTATCAGAAATCTACCTATGGGGGACAAAACCTCCTTGATTCTCAGAGATAAGATGGGGGAGAAGCTTTTTAAGTCTGTTGGCTAAGATTTTGGTGACTATCTTGTAAGAGACGTTGCAGAGGGAAATTGGTCTAAAGCGATCAAAGGAACGAGGATTAGAATCCTTGGGGATAAGAGCAAGGTGGGAGGATTTAGTGTTGTCTCCCATCTTGAAGTTTTTAAAGACATTCTTAACCATCCTTACAAAATATTTTTTAATGGTGTCCCAATGATTTCGAAAAAAGGCCACCGTGAAGCCATCTGGCCCCGGGGCCTTGTCCTGTTGCATGTTGAATGCTGTGAGTCTGATTTCTTCCTCTGTGATCTCCTGATCCAGCTCCCGGTTTTGAATATCGGAGATTTTGTTCTCTACCGTGCTGAGAAAGACTTTATTTAATATTATTATTATAAATAATAATGATTATTATTATTTATTAAAATTAAAATTTCTATCTTTAAAATTTAATATTTTATTTAGATTAAATTTAATATTTTATTTAGATTAAA
>Ga0115851_101400_pt1 | contig 12689 bp, 13 predicted proteins | sample InSIn2gowninarea_FD_83865 | JGI IMG/M metagenome (GOLD analysis project Ga0115851, IMG submission 83865)
ATTTCGTCGACAGTAAGACCAGCGGATGAGGCCATGCAGTATGGGCTCTGATTGGGGACGTAGTAGATTTCTCTGCAACAGGCGGATATGCCGAGTGAGAGGGTCTAAAGGCCGGGGCAAAAAGAAGCTTCGATGACGGCGCGACGGGAAAGAACAAAGTCGAAAGGGCAAGCGCCATCGGCCGTCCATCACCAACCAGCGCCAGCATCATACACTCGTCGTCCATCTGCTGCACTTGTCCTCGCTCTCCTCACACTACCTACTCAACGCCCTCCTCTCGACAAAAACACCATAGTCGCTCAATCCATCACCCAGACGTCTTTGTGTCTCTGCCCCTCCCTAGCGACGTCAATCCTGCAGCTTCCACCGTCATAAAATCTTATCAATCAGCGCCGCGCACTCGTTCAAAACTCCCCTTGCTACACGACACAACCATTCACATTCGGCCGCATGGCCTATCTCGGCCCTTCAGCAGCAAATCAACCTGCCACCGATTTTGCACACATCCATCAACCTGCCGTCCCCTCGCAGCCTCTTGACGACACTCCTGCCGCCACCATGGATCAAGAAACTTCCATTACTCAGAAGATGCTGTCTGCCGTCTCTGGCAGCATCTTGACCTCATTGCTTGGTGTGTTCCACCTCACCAGCCATCTCCAAGCCTCTCCAACTAACTCCTCTCCTAGTCACCCCTCTTGACGTCGTGCGTGTCCGACTACAAGCTCAATCCGGTCCGTCTTCCCTCAATGCTTCTACCCAACCCTCTTTCGCACGCCTGCCTCCCAATCTCGGCATATCCGCCTGTTGCAGAGAAATCTACTACGTCCCCAATCAGAGCCCATACTGCATGGCCTCATCCGCTGGTCTTACTGTCGACGAAATGCTTATTTCTCAATGTGCGGCAGAGGAGACCGAGCGAAGAACTTTCAACTCAACCCTTGATGGCCTGAAGAAGATTGCTCGGAATGAAGGCCTTACAACTCTATGGCGCGGCTTGAGTCCTACCCTGCTCATGTCTGTTCCTGCCAACGTCATCTATTTTGCTGGCTACGACTGGTTGCGAGCCAATCCCCACAGTCCCATGAAGGATCGCGTGTCCGACAACTACGCTCCGCTATTCGCTGGTTCCAGCGCCAGAATACTCGCCGCCTTCGTCGTTAGCCCTGTTGAAATGTTCCGTACACGTATGCAAGCCAGCCATCCCGAGGCTGCTTCGCCGACTAGTGTGTTCAGAGACACACTATCCGGAGTTCAAGATATGGTCAAAGCAGATGGATACCGCGCATTATGGAGAGGTCTCGGTCTGACCCTCTGGCGAGATGTGCCTTTTTCTGCCTTGTATTGGTGGGGCTACGAATATGGCAGACAGACGTTGCACAATGCAAGAGAAGGCCCTGCTTCTCACGAGCCGACAGGTAGCTTGAAGAACCGTTCTGTCAGTGAGTTGGATCACAGAACGGTCTTGATCGACAGCTTCATCGCAGGCGCGAGTGCTGGAGCCGTTGCTTCTCTCGTCACCACTCCTTTCGATGTCGGCAAGACCCGCCAACAAGTCGCTCGCCATTCTGCCGAATCTGCATCTGCCGCTGCTGCTGGTGTTCGCCCTGAAGACAAGCTTATGCCTCGATTCTTGTGGCACATCTACAAGACGGAGGGTGTCGCTGGCTTGTTCAAGGGATGGGCCGCTCGTACAATGAAGGTCGCACCTGCTTGCGCAATCATGATCAGCAGTTACGAGATTGGCAAGAAGATGGCTGGCACCATGAACGAGAAGGCTGTCAAGGAGTCATCATAAAAAAAAATCTTGGACCAAAAGCAAAACTTTTTCTGGACATGTAACATTATCACGGCCTCTTCTCTTTTTGTTGAGTTTTTACAAATCAGTGCAGCGTGGAGTTTTGGATTATGGGACATCGGCTCTTTTCTGGCATTTTCTCTGTCTCTTCTTCACTCATCCTCCCAGCGCTTGTATCAGCGATTTGTTTTCTTTCGAAGTTATCACATACCCCTCTATCTCTAGGGGTTTCTACACTTGTTTGTCTTCATCTCTATTCGTGTACCACTACTGAACGATCTAAGCAAGGAATTTGGAGTATGTCCTCATATCGCAACCTGAACGAACAATCATAGTTATATCTTCGCGTGGTGTTTCCGTCCTCCTCGATTCCAGCCTTTATCTGCTTCTTCTCGCGCCTTCTTGCTGATGAACCGCGGGTTCTCACCTTTAACCTTACCTTCCATATCACCTTTAAGGGCCAGCCAAAGGAACTGAGTGTATCGCAGATGATAGTGTTTGTTGAGCCGAAGCTTGCTCACATCGGCGAGCTTGTCTTCGATGATGTGATGAATAAAGTCTTATGCTTGGAACATGGCATTATAGACGAGAACGAGCTCTTTCGGCGGACTTGGGACACATTCTCAAGGATAAAGAGGCATAGCTTCTCTACACATATATTTTCTCCATTCATCGTTTACTGACTTGCTACAAGAGATCGAGACGGCAGGAACCCGAATGCCCCAAAAACCTGACGAGTACAAGGCAGCGCATATGTCGTTCAAGGCGCGTACATCAACTGCTCCGATGCGTCGGCGACTAGGCATCAACACAAACAAGACGTCTACCAGGCCTCGAGACGACTCATCCGCTGGTGATCCCCATGCCAACACGCCAGAGATCAGCCCTGATGTCAACGGTTTGCTTGACAGCATGGATAATGTTGAAGTCATCGCCGCTACTCCAAACCTCGACCCTCGTTTTGCACAGCCACGCATAGCGCAACAGAGTGGGCAACTTTCTGGAGACGCCACCTCTCGCGTCGTTCAGCCTCTCCAGCATGCCCAGAGCGGACTGTCTTCTGGAGGCGCCACCCCTCACGTCGTTCAGTTCCCCCAGCGTACTGATTTCAGGCAAGAAGGAGACCATGCAACGTATCCAGAATACGCGGAAGATGGCAACCAGGACTTCATTGATGTCAGTGGAGGTACAGCAGAGAATGACGCATTACCTATGGACGGACTTCAAGTACTAGCTCCTGCCAGGAGACACCCAGAATTACATCCCCAACGAACAGACGGACTTTTTGATCTGGCGGTCTTCAACAGCCACGGACAGTATACTACTATAGAGATCGAAGAAAGACGCTCGCTGTTTCCAATGGCAATGGCAGGGCATTTGGCAAAGCATGCTGTGTCTGTTTGCCCCCTTCCTGCATGCCAAACATTCTGCAAGTCGGATACCATTCTGGACGTTTACGAGCATCTCGACGACGATGAGCATGGGCTCGAGCTGTACAACAATGAGGATATGGCAAGATGTCCTGCCAACTATGGCTACAGCGCGATCAACGCCCACGACCTCTCAATGTATCACATGCCTAAATGTCCATCGATCAACACCGACCAGCTGGATATCGCCTATCTCTTCGATTGCACTCATTGCGATGCAACCGCTCTGCCTCTCCTAGCTTTTGCAGACCACTGGGATCATGCACATGCTGTTGCCGAGCTGCACTCGTCAACTATTGCGTGTAGAATATGCGGCAAAGCGTTTGGAGATAGTGCACCTCTGCTTGCTGTGCACTGTGGTCACTTCGGAGTTCAACATGACTGCATGAGTTCAAAGCACTTCCGCACGATGAAGACCATGATGATGTGGTGGCAGCCCCCGGGTGTTATTTGCGTCTAGGATTCTACACGACCCGACGCTGCCAGCTCTTAACCTTCTTCTGATGTATAATAGGACTAAGGTATTTTATTCATATAGCAAATAGTTTCACAAACATAACCGACATCGAGATTTTGTCGTCGTCGCAAAGCAATGCCGGACAATCAATGCGTCAGGTGACGACAAATGCAATGACTGCAAATGAGCCCAAACTTTTACATTGGGTATCCTATCCAACTCGAGTCACATCTTACAACCATTGCAAGACTATAGGAGACCAGTGTTGTGTCTTGGAGGAATCAACGCATGATCGACAAACTGGACATGACTAACCTTCTTCATGCACGCTTACCACAAGCACTACACCCCTTAGCATCCAGCCATACTGATTGTAGTGTTCGTCTCAGCGCCAGACACTTTTACCGGACACAACAAGCTACGAAGCTTGGAGGCCACAGCAGTAGACGTCAAGGCGTCTAGAGTATTGCCTACTTCACATCTGCAGACATGCTTACTCACGAGCATGGATGGAGCCTTGAGCACAACGATTAAGATGTCCAAGAAGAGGTTCTCCTACCTATGCAAGACCCACACAGGCCCTTTGGGTATAAAAAGAAGCAGACACAGTCTAAAGTTCTACAGAGAGAAGCACGAGAAAACATATTGAGATGCTCTATATGCTTTTGTAGCAGCGTTATACATTTCCAACCCCACATGGGTGCCACACCAAGATCCTGAAGAACCCTTGCTCGCGATTGAAAAAGAACGTCGACGGCTCAGCCTCATTAGCCCCAATTAACGTTAATGATAGCTCTAGCGATTTTCTTTCCATGTATACCAACTAATCAACTTGAAGTAGCCATAGAGAATCCCATAGACAGTGCCAATAGAAGCGGCAATAACAAGCACAAGCATAAGCACATGCAACAAAAGCATCCCAATACACTTGAGGAAGAAACAGCGTTGCCTTTTCAAGTGTACGCGTGGTTGTGTTGCTGGTGTTGGGAGATCGGAGGATGATGATGGTGGTGCTGCTGGTGATGCTGGTCCCAAATCCTCCTGCATCTCGTAGGCTGGACCAGGGGACGATGTCTGATACTGTTCGTTGTTGTGAGTCGGAGCAGTGATGCAAGATGTTGGTTTGCATGCATTGGAGTTGTTTTGAGATGTCTCCATGGTTTGCGTTGTAGAAACTGGTGATAGGGCTTGAAAGTGTGCAAGTGCCAATGTGGTGATAGGGCTTGAGAGTGTGCAAGTGCCAATGCTGTGATCCTGACAAGATTGAGAGATAAACGGAAAAAAATCCTCGGATGCGGAAGCAAGGGATTTATATAGTCTCGTTGACAAATATTCAATTCTCGTAATGACTTCCCCTTGCCTAAAATCTTGGTCCGGGTATCAGTTGGTTGGCTGTCGTATTGGCTTCCAAGCCACCATACCGGGGGTCTGAGTTCGTTCTCCCAAGGGCCGCTCATTGTGAAGCACTGCCCTACCGAACACGCATATACCATCTTCTCAAATTTCCTCGTCATCAAGCTCTCCATTCTTCTCTTTTTCCTTCTCTTTCGCACCTCTAGCTTCCTGTTTTCTGTACAGCTCGGCCAAGAAATCACTCGTACTGGCTTCATCAATACTCTTATCCTCTCTAACCTTCAGGAATCTAGGAAACCGCAATGATAACCCTCTTTCCTCAGATACCAGGCCTATGGCTGCGGTGTAAGTAGGACTCAACGTCACATCCGCAAAAGCACATTCCCAGACTTCTTGCGGGTTGAACCAGACATCGGGGTGTCCGCCACTGTATTCCACATACGCTGGTTTGCCACCTAAAGTATTGTTCTTCAGCTTGGTCTGGTCATCGTCTGCGTCTTCTTCTTCCTCGTCATCGTCTAGTGCAGCATCTGGGTCGTACTTTGCTCTGTTGGCTTTGTAAAATGCATCGCTGAAGCCGGCCATACATTTCGTTACTGCTTCTAGTCCTCCAGTCTCAGGGTTTCTGCAAGCGAGGAGGATGGGTGACCACCAATTGCACTTTCGACCTGTGCCGTGCCAGGCTGCGATGGGTATGAGATCGATAGTGTCTGAAGCAGAGGAGTCGTAGTCTTTTTTCACTTTGAGCCATGAGTCGAGACGTTTGTCTGGTTCGTAAGTTGCCAGAAGTGCTTTCCTTCGCCCTCCTTTTTTCGCTGCCGTAGCACCTTCAGCTTCAGGAGGTGGAGACGAAGGAGGATCTCCTGGCTTGCGTTTTGTGGTGCGTTTGCGTTTCGACGGTGTTGGTGGTGGTTTTGGTGTTCCATCTTCATTAGCGTCTAAGAGGTCGGGGTTGGGAAGGTTATCCAGCACTTTTGCCATGAAGCCTTCGCATTTGTCGTTTATCGCTTGTTTGTAGAAGTCGGATATGGTTTCCACGTCTGCTGATGTGGCATCTATACTCTTGACCCAGGTGAAATGATGGGGCAGTTCAATGAACAAGCTTCTTAGTAAGGACCTTCGTTCGCGGAATGGTCTGTCCATCAAGCCCTCGCCATTGAGATACATCAAGTCGAATGAGAACAGACATACATCCACTGTTACAGAGGTGATGACTACATCCTTTCTTGCACGGTTCGAAAGTGTTTGGAAAGGAAGTAAAGCACCGGTTTCTCGGTCCACAGCTACAACTTCGCCTTCGAGGATGAAGGATTCCACGCCTTCGCCACGGATTTTGGGGACGAGGGCAACGAGATCAGGGTATTTGTCGGTCATTACTTCGAGGTGACGGGAGAAGATCGTAACTTTTCCTGCTGAGTCACAGTGGACTTGCGCTCGTTGGCCTGAGATAGCTTGTTAGCAAACAGGGAATGGAGTTTCAGAAGCAGCTTGGTGCAATTCTTACCATCGTATTTATACTCGCAGGTGAATTCGCGTCCAGAGAGCTTTGTCAGCATTTCTCCCAGATCTCTTGTGATCCCACCCAGCATGGGTCGTAGTGGACTGTGCATGGCAAGGCCGCAGCGAAGTAGAAGTTCTTCTGTAACACCAATTTCTAGTAAGGTGGGTACTAGGTCATTCTGAAGGTGGTCAGAGAAGATATTTGTTCTGAACCTGTCAGGCGATACTCACATAATTAGGACGTCGAGCGAAACACGCTTTCACAATCTCCTCAGCAGGAGCCCACACTTCTACCAACTGTTGCTTCGACAGCTTGGCCAGCTCGTGTCTGTCGCGAGTCGAGAAATCTGCACCAGGTGGCTTTGACAACAAGAAGGCTCGAGACAACGCAATAAGCATAGTCGTCTTGACTGCACCGATGCGAAGCTAAATCAAAGTCAGAAATCGGTTTGTGACCAGGGTGATAAACTCACATGCTGCACTAGAGTACGAACAACATATCTGCTCTCTTCTGCCCCTCTGGCATCCTGAACAAGTCTTTCTACAAGTCGTTGTTTGGTCTCGACACTGCCATGGCCCTTGGCCATAGAAATCTTGATCAACGAGTCGAAAACAGCTTTGATGGTCAAAGGCTTAGGCTTCCTCAATGTCAAGCTCTGTCGCTTCTTCGCTTCGAAGGCAACATCACCAGCATCACCGTACTTATCGGACAACTTCTTCAAAGCAGCATTATCCAACCCACAGACTTTCTTCAACGCCTTTGAGATGGCAGAGCCTCCTAGTCCGAGTTCCATATCAATGTACGGTGGCGAGATCGAGTTAGTAGCAAGCCATACGGCAGGCAACAGGCTCTGAGGGTCACCTTCTATGATGACTCGCAATGCGTTTACTAGTGTGTCGACAATCTTGATGCGGCTTTGTGTGCTGTTGACCATGACGAAACAGTGGGTAAGGAGAGCGTATGTGGCATGGCCATTGTCGGTAACCCATTGCTTCTTCAGTTCTGGGATGTACTTTTGTGGATCGAAGGTCAGAGGGCTTTGATCGAAGGGGATGTCGTAGGTAATGGTGTCGTCGTCTGCGGTGGCTGACTGGAGCGACAATGTGTTCTTCTTCCCCAGTCCTGCGAAAGGGTTCACGGCCACAGGCGCTGGAGCGGGCGTCGGTGTCTCTTCCTTGACCTCCTTCTCTTGCTTGACAGGTTCGGGTAATGCTGGTGCTGACTGGACCGCTTCAGTGGTCGCCGCTGACTTGGAAGGCGAGGAGGTAGGAGCCCGTGATGCTCGGTCTTGTTCATCCCATTCTGCCTGCAACTTTCTAGCTAGCGCCTCATCGGAGAGCACGTCGTGATCGAGGTTATCGTTTTTCGAGTCTGCTTCTGGCGCTTCGTGTATCGACTCTTTGGGCTGCTGTTTCGCCTGTGCTTGTTTCCCAAAGAAGTAGTCGAGCCCTCGCACTGGTTGCCCGTCGTTCTTCTTGCGTCGCTTTGAAGGTGTCGACATTTTTCTTAATTCATTTGATGCTTGATGGTAGGAAAGGAGTCTCCATCAATCGCGACAGGTACACGGCCTACGAATGACGCGTTAATGGGTTTCGACATTGACGTCATCTAGCTTCACATGTCACTGTTTTGGTCGAGCTGAAAGACAGCAACCACGAGCATCATGCATATGTCTCTTTATTTTGATGTTGGAACAGAGAGTACTGAGAGGTACCTGTGCTGTCTGGATGGCAGTTTAATATCTCAAAAGAAGAATCGAGGCGAGATTCCAAGAAGTCGATCTAGATAGAACATGGATTTGGCACAATGTCCCGAACTTGTTACACCTGGAATTACTTTTTGGAGATTGTGACCACCGCGGCGGCCACAAAGATACGAGAGGTGAGTACTCGCATTGATAAGACAAAGAAGCATCCTTCCAAATAATGCATATGTATTTAGATGAGCTGTGGAAGCTACAAGGGGCGATTATTGGCGGCAGCAAGTAGTTGTTGAAGTGACCCTGTTCAAGGCAGAAATACCAGCCACTTCCACCTGCAGACACAGACAGGCGTCTCTGCTTGGAAAGAGCTCATCATCACGTTCAACGTAAATCAAATCACTTCAAACTGAAGATCTTCACTGTAGCCATTCTTCTAGATTGCGCTACTCTATACCACGTAGTCCAGCTCTCGGGTCATTGGACATCCGGAATAAACAATTGTCGATCTCCTCGACAACCTTTCTTGTCTTAAGATTGCCCGTGTCGTGGGTTCACCTGACCTACTTTCATATCGTTGCCAGATGTGATATCTCCTTTGTCTATAGTTTTCGCAGGTTGTTGTTGTTATGATGGTCGTTTTCATCTCCACGAAAATCTGCATGCATAAAACTGTATGCAAGCTTACCGTTGTACGTTTTCATGATCTCTGGTTCCGTGCTTCCGTTCCTGCAGCGGTTGAGCTGTACCTGCAGCCGAAATTTTGTCACGTCTCGCTATTTTGGACCATGTTGGATGGGATTCTGACAGGTCAGCATGTGTCGTGATTCATGACACAGACGAGACGAGGCGGAAGTGAGGTGACATGTTCAATCTCTAGGATCGGCACAGCTATTTTGTGTGCAGTAATGACACGGGAAGCTCGGCCGCGTTTTGCAAAGAGGAGTAATACGAGCAAAGCGATGGCCTCAGCTACCAAGCTGCAGCACCGTTGTCGCAAGTGGAGGCTGTTGTCATTGTTTCTTTGTGGTGATGATTAGATGCTGCAATGAGATCTGTATAAAATGGCTCAGAAGCAGATCGATCGCGCGTTGCTGTTGCGACACCTGCGGGACGAAAGATGTTGAATCCTCTAGGTCAATTCTGCTCTGCTAGAGTGGACCTACCAAGTAGCTCGCCGCGCAGTGAGCATTCATCAACGATGACTGTTGCGTTAGGAAAGTGCAATTGAGAGAAGGCACCTGGTCACGACGCCTAGCTTGCTAAGAAAAGGCAGTTGTGTTGGCTTACAGGCGGACTGAAAGAGTGTTCCAAGTGGAGCGCAGTGTCGAGTACAGTGCATGAATGTCTCGAATTACAATGGCGCTCAAGTAAGCAGTGTCTCGCGTTGTGTCGCTTTTGCGAGCCTGAGAGGAAGTCCCACTGGTCAAAGGTGAAATGGAGTCGGCAAGTGTGGATTGAGTGACATACAACCTGCCGTGACAAATGCATGACCCTGCAATGTTGTCTAATGGCACAGGAAGTGAATCGTGTCGCAAGCTACTGAAGTGAAAACGATGGAGCTGAATGGAGTCCAGAAGTGCATGTTGAGGCGAACTGCGTGCGGAGAAGGATATGATAACCCCAACGAGAAAGCTGGGTGGGGTCTGACCAGCTCCAACTCTATAGGTCGTATAGACTACTTTCCAATGCCAAGTCAAGTAGGTCGAGACTCGAGACTGCTCGTACGGCAGTAGTCAGCCCCATGTATCTTGTCCTTCTATGGAAAAGGTCGGCCCAAAGAGGAAGCCCTGAGCTGCTTGCTCCCTGCCGCCGCGTGTAGACGTTCCAGGGCGACCGTTCTAGTGTCTCAGCCGACTAAAAGATTTGATCGAATCAGAGAAGAAGAATGAAGGATTTTTGAAATATCAAGACACGCTTTTGAGATGTTGATGCAGCTGTATTGTATGCGACAGATCCGAACTCTGTGGAGAGTCTAGAAGACGAGCAACAAAGACATGCGAGGCTACTCAAAGAAACTCGTGGTCGAAGGATTTAGATAGTGACTCTTCCGCAGCAGCTAGTGATCAACATAGTAATTGTCTCCCGATGGTAAGAGACATCATCTGCTTGTGGCCAACATGGAGTCTTATTGAAAAGGTGAGGGTACTTCCCGATGAGAAAGATGCAATCGCAGACAGGATGTAAACGAGCAAGCGGCTTTGGTTGAGTGAGACAACCGAAACGGAAGTCTTCGAAGGTTCTTCTTCCTTCCTATTGCCATTGATCCTTGACCGATAAGATGTGAGATGTGGAGTGGGTCGAGAAGCAATAAACCTACCGATTTGTATCAACTGGTCACCATGGTGTGATGATGAACCTGGAGAAGCGGAGATCCGAAGGCAGCTAGCTGTCTGAAACTCTGAGATAGACGAGACTCGAGCTGTACTCGAGATGTACCTACTTGGTCATCCTCTAATGTCTAGCCCTGACGTGTCGTCGACAGCGCATTCGTCAGACATACTCGGTGAAACCCAGAAGAACCCAAAGAGCTGCTGGCCAAAGGTGACGAACGACAGTTCAGTTCGAGCTGAGGAGCTGAACAATGGCGTTCGGGGAATAAAGGCAAAATGGACGTGGCATCATCCACGAAACTAAGTACGCTCGTGTGGAACTGCTGAATACTCAGCGTGGCCTAGCCGCATATTGACAACGTCTACTGTTCTTGGTCATGCAGGTTGGCGCAGCTCTACCACTCGAGTCAACACTCAACAGGAACCCAGGTTCCGCTTGGTCGCACAGGGAGACTCTGGAGCGCAGTTTGTTTACCGTCAGCAACGGTCAACGTCAAGGCTGTTGATCCTGTGGTCTGAGACCACGCATTTTGTTGCGACGACGACCTGGTCGCCTGAGAGCAGCCGAGAGATGCAACAACAAGTCGTGTTTTCACAAGGCGGACTTCGGATGATTTTTGAATCTTTCCCGTCTTCTCTGCATGCAGAAGAAAGTCTGCTCAGCGGAGTCTCTCCACTTCGATGCACGAAGACGCAGCAGAAGCTCCGCAAGGTTGGCACGTTCGCCTCAAAAGTCCGAGTGGCTTGGGGGATGTTCAGGAACAGGACGCGCTAAAGGCCTTGGGCAATTTCGGGAAGCCTCCGCTTGGGCTTGGGCCATGCTGCATCGGGTTAGCGGTGATCCATACTTTGATTATGTACCCAACGGCCATCTGTCGGCCGTTTCTGCCATCGATAGTCGAGCGTGGACCTCGCCCTCGTCTCTTGGTGTTTCTCTTTGCAATTATATGAAGCCACTGCCTTGCCAGGTCAACACTCGTTTTTGCTCACAGGTCATCCACATTCTTTAACCCAGCAGTCTCTACCAACCCCCGGGAGGAATTCTATCGTGCGCTTCGGGACAGCTGCCACATTCTTTTGAACGTCAACAAACACAGAGTAATTCCTTGCGTCAGTCAATTTCGAGACAATCTATTCTACGCCTTCGTCTTTGTTTAGGATCCGATTTCGTAAGTTTCACATCTCGCCTCTTTCCACTATCAAGCACCGACCAGGTAGTTGGCTCGTGGCCTCGAGGTTGAACTCAAGCCTTCTCTCGAGGCTTCAAAACTTCTCTCCCTCCGCCATCTTCTCGGAATTGAACATCCTCCACACATTCGTTTGATACAATCGCTGACACCGCTGGCCGGCCAGACTAAACTATCATTACCTCAAACTATCCATCATGATGAGAACCGGTGTTGCTGCCCTCGGCGCTCTGTCGCTGATCAACCTTGCTTCTGCTAAGCCTTCTGGTCACCACCGTAAGTCGATCAATTGAAGTCGATACAAGGGGATAACATCGCTGACGACATCCAAGGCCGTCACCAGCAGCTCCACGAGAAGCGTCAGGAGGTTGTCTACGAGACCGACTACTCCTACGTGACCACCCAGCTTCCCGACGTTGTCGTCTTCGTTGACGAGAACGGCGCTCCTTACTCTACTTCCACCGAGGGCCAGGCCCCTGCAACCTCTGCTGCTGTCAGCGTTGTTGCTTCTGTTGCCCCTGTCTACACTCAGGCCGCTGCTCAGCCTGCCTACTCTGAGGCTTCCTCGTCCTCCACTGAGGTCTACGTCGCCCCCAGCCCTACCACTTTCGCCTCTGTCTACAAGGCTTCCAGCTCTGAGGCTGCCTCCACCACTCAGGCCCCTACTCTCTCTTCGGCCGCTGCTTACAGCTCTGCTGCTTCTTCCTCCAAGGCCCCCGCTTCCTCTGCTGCTGCCTCAAACGGCAGCGGTCCTCAGGGCTATGGTATCGTCTACTCTCCTTACGCCGACAACGGTGACTGCAAGTCTCAGGACGATGTCAACAGCGACTTCGCCAAGATCATGTCCTACGCTCAGAGCAACGGCGACAGCTACGACTTCGTCCGTATCTACGGCACCGACTGCAACCAGGTCTCGACTGTCCTCAACGTCTGT
>Ga0115851_101402_pt1 | contig 12686 bp, 7 predicted proteins | sample InSIn2gowninarea_FD_83865 | JGI IMG/M metagenome (GOLD analysis project Ga0115851, IMG submission 83865)
AACAAAAACATTACATGGGAAAACTTACAAAAAAAGAACCACCATGGCCCTGGGATATGCTATCTATGCAGGAATAATTCTGAGGACAATGAGCACCTTTTTTTACATTTTCATAGATCTATCAGCATTTGGAAACATTTCACAGACAAGAGACAGATTCCATTCACCCAATTTAGTACAATTGAGGAGTGTTTAAAATGGTGGAGCACTCAGAGTAAAAGCAGGAGAATGCTTGCTTTGGTCATTTTTTGGGAAATTGGGAAAGACCGGAATCATCTAATTTTTGGTCACAACAGAGGGAGGGGAAACTCAATCTGTGAATCCATAGAACAGTGGGTAGTTTTAGAACAGAATGAGAATGCCAAGAAAAGTAAAAAGAAGAAGACAGAGAAGGGGAGAGTCCTAATCAAAAACTATCTGGTGGGGTTTTTTGACAGAGCAGCTCAAGGAGGTAGATGTGGGAGTGGCTTTTGCTTAAAATTGACAGAAGAGCAGGAATTCTGGAGTCACTGGTATGGGGGAGAAGGAACAAGTATGAAAGCAGAAGTTGTAGCTTTATGGGGTCTATTATGTTTTATCAAGTTCTTAGATATCCCTCAAGTACAACTTTTTGGGGATTCCAAATGTATAATAGACCATGTTAATGGAAAGAGCAACATTCAACAAACTTCACTACAACGCTGGCTAAGTCGTATAAAATGTATATGGAGTTGCTTTCAGAATTCTTCCATTGGGCACATCAATAGGGCGCATAACAAATCAGTGGATGAATTATCGAAAAAGGGACTATAGGAAACAGAAGAAGGCATGCACATCATGATAAAAATAGGAGCAGAGGAGACATAAGCAGAAAATCTAAAAGTGTCGAGATAGATCACTGAAGCGGGTTCAAAAATGCAGAACCTCATAGCAGATAAGTTTATATTAAATTTCTGTCTCTTTTTGTTTTAAGTTTTGTATAAATTTTGTAGCTAATTTTGTCTAGAAATCATATAAGAAAAGAGTACATTAAGTATGTGATCTTCATAAATGTGAAGGATCTGATCCACTTTTTAGATTCTATGTAAAATACAAAAATGGATGAAGTACCATTATGTTGTATCTTTTAGATAATAGTACAAATTAATGTTAGTGGAGAAGCCTTTTCCCCAGGGCAGTCTATCAAGCTGTGTATATCTCAGGTTTATGAGGACAATTTGTCCATCATAAAAATGTACTGTTTTATTCCATAATAATAAAATGGAAGGCTTTTTCCTGCTCAAAAAAAATTCCTTAGCTATAGAGACGATACACATCCATCATCACTCTCCTTCCACGTCACCTTAAGAGTCTCAATATATTCATTCATTTATTTATTAATTAATTTTTCATTTACCTATTTACACTTTTATTTACTTACACTACCAAAATCCAAATAATTTTTAATTAAAAAAACCTCGAAAACTCCTAAGAACACGGAAAGCCAGGAGAGATAAGTAAAGAGTAAATTTTTGAAAAAAAATATATAATTTAAAAATATAAAAAGAAATAAGTAAAAATAATTTTTGAAAAAAAAAATAATTTTAAGATATAAAAATAAATCCAATAAAGTGTGGTGTAAGTTCATAAATTAATTTGAAAAATAATAAAAATTTTGGTAAGATTATAACAATTAAGTATAAATTTTTGAAAATTTAAATCAGAGTGATCAAACTCAAGTCCTTTTAATATATTAATCTATTTCTATATTAAAAAACTATTCAAACATTCCAAGCTTTTGATTTTTCAAAATTTGCAAATTCATGACATTGGTATACAAAACCAATAGCATCCGTATACAAAGCCAATCCAAATAGTTCAAAGCAACGACTGTTGACTGTAAGTCATATTAAAAATAGGTATAATTCTTTTTATCAAGAAGTTACGCCGTTGACCCCCACTTTTCAAAGTCGTCAGTCTTAATCACCCCCGTCAATGACAGCAGCAGAAGAAACAACCAGAGTTCATGTATTGGAAAAAAATAAGAGATATTCTAAGTCAAATTGCCGTGTTGACTATACTGTTTTTGCCCTGCAAGTCCACGTCGTATCCCCAACGTTACTCCATCTCTTCTCATACTACCGTTTTTGTTGGCCTCCTCTCTATTATGTTCAAGTCATTAATTAAAAAAAATAGAAATCAGATAGAAATTTATAAAAATTTAGTTTTAAAATATTAAATTCACATTTTTTATATTTAAATTTATTTATTTAAAAATATAACTTAAATAAATACATATTTCCTTTTTATTTTTAATAAAAAAATATTAAATTTACATTTATCACAAATTTTAAAAATATTTAAATTCATTTATTCAAAAATATAATTTAAATAATTGCACATTCCCTTATCAAAATATGATCTCCAAATTCCAACGAAAAAAACATATCCTTAATGTGCGCCGTGAATAATTGCTCTTGGTGTACATAGTTGTATTTTATTTGTAAACTCATACCTAATTGCCTAACTGGTATATCGGCCAATTACGCCTTTTAAATGCGGGGTGCCTCTCATTCATCATAAATAACTATAACTATATAACATGAATAATATTTTTTTATTCATCCAAAAAAAATCAAATTATAGTGGGAGATAATAAACTATGTAATATTTTTTTATTAATCCACCATTTCAAATGATTATTCCATCGACCATCAAAAACCAAAAAACTCTATGATTCAAAATCTTTAAAACATCAAAGCTAAAATTTTTATTATGATACGTTCTAACATACAAATTATAATATAAATATTCAGTATAATCGTAGAAAAAGTTAAAAAACAATTAAAATATAACATATAACTATGTATAATTATATAGATAGATATATATAAGTTTATGTTTCAACAATGCATCATTGATAGAGACATTAAATCCATAAAAAAAAATGTATTTGGTCTAGTGAATAAAAACATTTAGACTCTTTTCTAATTTGTACCATATTGTTTCATTATACAAGAAACATTGTCTTCATGTGCTTACACCTAGTACATGTAGTGTCTCAAAGTCAAACATTAAGAACTTAGAGTTTATTGTAGTATTTGGTTGGCATGAAATTTTATTAGTTTTGTAAATATGATTATTTCTTTTTTTACATATTTATGTGCTATCAATAAAATGCATTATTTAGAAATGAGAAAAAGTGTGAAGATAGATTTGATCACTTCTTTCGATTGTGTTTACATGGAACTCAATACTTTGGTTCATAAACTATAAAAAAAATGGACTCTAAAATTTAGGACTTCAGGTTAGATTATTCTCCTTGAGTTTAGAGATGGTTTTTTTGTCAACATTTTTTTCTTGGATTAATTTATATGTATTATATGTAATATGTTGAGGCATCCCATATACACGCCCCAACTGCAGGCCATCACAGTGCGAGGGGTTCTGTTATACGCGGTCGGGCTCGTGATAGATCACGTAGCCTACCAAGGGTTCATGTTCCACTCGTAGATCCTACCTCCAACACCAGTCGGAGTGTCAGAGGTAGTGTTTCTCTCTCCGTTGATGATCATGCTACATCTAGTAGACCTTCTTTTCCTATTTCAGGTACAACTACTACATTTTTAAGTCCTCCTTAAATTTATGTATTTATGTCTTGGAATTGTCTTTAGTTTTTAAATTGTCTTCAACTTATGTGTTTTAATTTAATCTATGTGTTATTATGATTCTAGTTTGTTAATTATATATATGTTAAATTATCTTTATGATTTACAGGTTCTCAGCATGTCAATGCTGAGGATCATAGTGCAACATCGATCCCTTTGTGGGATGATGCTACAACTCATATCACATTAGAGGATGTTATGACCCATCATATGCAGATCACAACAAAGATAGAGAGTATCGCTTCCAATTCATTGAATCATCTTGCATTGTCTTTGATGTTGAATAACATCATAGGTTGATCAAGACATACCAAAGGTTGGGCCCACATAGCCACATATTACAATCCATACAGAGGATTAGGAGGCATGAGGTTAGAGGCCCAGATACTTAGAACATGGTGAAAGAGGCCACCAAGGACATTGATGTTTGCAGGGAGTTGTTCAACATCCCTTTAGATCGCCCTGTTAGGCATAAAGGTCCGATTCCATTGAAATATTTTAGGAATTTTAATACAACCCTTTTTGTGTATGATATATTCAATGGAGTGTGCGGCTAGTTCCCCCACCATAAGCAGGTCGCCATTTATTTTTCCAAGCATTTATACGTAGAGTCTCTGTTACATATGAGGAAAAATTACACATATACCGGATATCATTATTATGGAACCGGCCTAGGAAATACCTATGAGTGTGAGGGGGTTCGTAGGGACCCTGGGCATGTACCACTACCTTCAAGATTCTTGCTACTACCGTTTTAGAGCTAAACTAGAGGAAATTTCAACCTAAATGTGGCCTCCAAAGGAAAAATAATAAAATAAGAGTTATGATTTTTGGAGGGAAAAGGAGAAAACTACTTTTTTAAAGTGTATTTTTGGCTTATTTCCTTATAGCTTTACTCAAATTTCAAATGTAGACACTCGTTTGATGTGGAATTAAAGTCCACATCCAACGAGTACCCATTATGCATACTTTTGAGAATGTTCAACATGTTTTTTTAATGTATCTTCAATTTTTATCAATTGGGTCTTCTCAAAAGTATGCATAATGGATAATCATTGGATGTGGAATATAATTCCGCATCCAACAAACGTCTACACTTGAAATTTTAATAAACATATAAGGAGATAAACCAAAAATAGAATTGAAAAAACCTAGTTTTTCTTCTTTTCCTTCCAAAATATTTACATGTACCTCTTTTTAAATTTAAAGGATTTTGATTGGTTTACATATTATAACATGGAACTACATGAAATTTCATGGGAACTTTTAAGTTGAAATTTCCTCTAATGGGTATTACCAATAGAGCTAGAGGAGTTATTGCAGCTTGGTGGTGAGACTAGGGAGACTATTGCAGACAGCATCCAAACATCATTAGCCAATGCACGTGTTGAATTGGATGGAGATATTAGGATACTGCCACCATTTCCTTATGTATCATGATGTCATTCATGATACTTGGAGGGTGCACTGCATGGATGACACAAACCATGTATATATATATATATATATATATATATATATATATATATATATATATATATATATATATATATATATATTTATTTTTATTAAAAAATTATATATTTTTTTTTATAATAAATTTTCTCGTTTGTATTAGATTGCATTTATATTAATAAGTTCATGATAGCATGTAGAAAAATCCCAGCTACATGGATGAGCTCATGAGGTCATCCAAGGGGGTATTTGATTAGCCAGGACATCCTCGACTAGAGCATGCTTCCATGGATTCCCATCCACTTCCACCTCCACCTTATATGTTCACTAATGTGGAGGAGAGTCACTATGTACAACCACATGGACCAATAGTTAAGGTAATATTTTTTATTCCTAAGATTTCAACATTTTCTTTTCTCTAAGTTACACATATATGCTAATTAATTTGCAGACTAATTATAATTTGTCCTTGCCATTGTGTACACAGACCTATATTTAGAGTGTCGTTGATGTTTCTATTATGTGGAGACATGAGTGAGATGTTGGGTTTAGAGGCACTGAGAATGTGGGTCCATCAATGTAGGCCCCAATCATTGAGCCATAGGCAGGGGAGCACCAAACTCAGATTCATGATCAGATCCCTATCCTATCTAACTTGTATTTTGACTTGAATGATGTTAGTAGATTCATGTATACGTAATTAAAAATGTTGTTCAAAATCATTTTTTTCCATATTGTCTATTTCGAACAAATAATGATCTAATTAGTTTGAATTTGAATGCATTATATTACAGTGCCAGCTTATGGACACTTACTTTGTGCAGAAAAGCTCACATATGAGTTTTGGTGGTACTTAGAGTGTCATACTTTGTATATTTTCAGGCTCATTTCATAGGGCACATTCACATGTTTGATACAAACTTTCTATATTTTCATACATGGACAGTTTATGGATGTACATCATGGACAATATTTTAGTTTATGGATGTTTATTATTTCAGTTTATGGATGTTCAAGTGATATTTGTAATTTGTATATATTTGCATATGGATAGTTTAAATTCGATACATGTATACACTATTTCAATTTATGGATTTGTATTGATCTTGTTTATGGATGTTCATTATTTTTTCAATTTTATGGATCTCTTAAAAACATTTCACTATTTTTTTTTCTTTTTCTTTTATATACTAACTTTTATTAGTAAAATATATGTTCAATTTTTATTTCTAGTTTCATAGACTAAGAAAATAAGTACAATCTTAAGTTATGATGCAGGTCACTTTGATACCAAAAATGAACTAAAATATATCATGTATCAATTTAATATTGAACATGGAAAAATTTCCAATCATGCTTCATATTGGCTTGTAGAAAGTGTCTTTTGGTGCAATCAACATGTATGCTACCATAATTCAATTTTAAAAATAAATTATTTGAATTATAAAGTCATCCATATTATAATAAAAAATATATATATGAAATTTTCTGTGACCCACCCATATACCATTACATGGACAATTTTTTTAAGTATTTCAGTCAATTTCTTATCTCAAGGTTCAACTAGAAAACACAAATAGGATTGAAATAAGTTTTATTCAATTTTAAAAAGATGTCATGTAAATTACAAATAGGTTTTATTCAACATTACTTATTTTGAGATTATCTACAAGAGCTTGGTCATAACATGATATAAGTCAATCACATTGAAATTTAATATATAAGTCAAAAAACAATACCTGACAACATTTCTATAATTTTATATCATGTTATCAACTTTCCTAAATTTACAAATAGCTATCCAAGTATTTCAATCAATTCATTATGATGGAAATAAGTTATTCAATTTTTAAAAACTCAAATATGATTGAAATAAATTATATATTTAATTTTAAAAGATGTGGAGATGTAAATATTACAAATACAAGTTTTATTTGATTTTATTTTGTTTGAGGTTATCTATAAAATCTTAGTCATAATGCATGTCGTCAACAATTTGTTTGTGATTACACTGAAACCAATGCACAATGTTAAACTAATTACCTTGAAATTTATGTACACCATATATCTAGTTACATCAAATCAAAAATCAATATTTTCACTATAATCAATGCATCTAATGCAAGAAATCAAATAGGATGAGAAATCAACATCTACACTAAAATGCAAACAATCAAATAGGATTAGAAATCAACATCTACATTGAAATCAATGCATCTAATTATGCAAGCAATCAAATAGGATTAGAAATCAATATGTACACTAAAATCAATGCATCTACTACTAGTAATCAAATAGGATTAGAAATCAACATCTATACTAAAATCAATGCATCTAATGCAAGCTCAATAAAAAAATATTAGAAATTAACATCTTTAATGAAATTAATGCATCTAATGAAAGCAACGAAATATAATAAGAAATCAACATCTACACTAAAATCATTGCATCTAATGCAAAAAATCAAATAAGATTAGAAATCAACATCTATGCACTAAAATCAATGCATCTAGTGCAAGAAATTTTCTTGTAACACCCTCCTCCCATATCTACCCAAGTAATCGGACAATCGAGGTAGACATATGACGAAGAGTTACTATGATACGATTCAATTGCCCATTTTCTAGTTAAGGAAGTAGAACCGACAAAACACAACAACACAGACCTTCCAAACCTGCTGTAAAACCCCCAGGATACATCCAAACCTTCTAGGTGACTAGCCCCTGAGAAAAACTGACTTTTTACTACATTAATCCCCTAATCGAAACCATTGCATGAGAATGAGTGTGACTAGGACCCTCTAGTCGCTCCCACAACATGGGTATGCTTGCGACTGGGGACTTTCCCAAGCAGTTCTATGTCTGTGACTCTGGATTCTGTGCCACTTTTTCAGGCAGAGGGCTCAGGTCACTGCTCAGAAATGCATGACACTTCCAGAAATGAAAGATAAAAACGAAATAATTATACAAATGTAATTACTTGAACAAGGACTTGATTTGACCCCTACAAGCCATGACAGGGATTTTGTCAAAGATGTCAAAAATATGCATTCTACAAGTTTAAACAACAAACCTGAGCATAGGGGTCTCATACATATATGAGAATCACTAAGAAGCATTGACACCTCAAAACAATAACTACATTACCATCTATTAAGCCATATATTCATTGTACATTTAGTGATTAACCAAAACATGATGAGAGCCACACATTTCCACTATCATAAAAATCATTCATAACTAGCATACAACCAACAAAAATATCAATATATAACAACCATATATGGCACATATAAACAAGTATATTTACCCATACAAATACCAAGGAGAAAGAGATCTCTTATTGATGACTGCATAAGCTGACCAAGTATGGGACTTCCATGAACCACTCGACTGTAGACTAGGTTGAACCAAATATTTCTTTCATCATGTCACCCTCGTGCCATATTCCAAGCATGAATGTAGGATCTCATAAAACTAATCAATCGAACCATCCAGGGGTTGCAAAGGCCAAAACACCTCAACCATCAACCAGTGATTCCACCTCACAGTCATACATTACTAAACATCACCAGATTGGTCTCTACCTAAGCTATCTAGGGCTCGAGAGTGTTTGTTCCAACTAGGGATTTCAGGACTAATAAATCAACCCAGAACTATTGTCATGCTTCTAGAGAATTTTTCCAACCAGGGCTTCTAGGACTAATAACTCAACCCACTAAGGGATTCTAGAGAGTTTTTCCAACCAAGGCTTCCAGGACTAGTAACTCAACCCAAGCTATTACAGGGCTTCTAGAGCGTTTTTCCAACTAAGGCTTCCAGGAACTAATAACTCAACCCGCATCCAAAGGAACAAAAAAACCAACCAAAAAATAAAAGTAAAACCCACAACACCATGGCTATCCAGGAAATGGAAAGGCTAGGAAAATCGATTGTCAATCCAGGAAATCCTCCATGCCAACGAAAAATCATGACCAAGAAACCACATGCATATGCCATGCATGCAAAAAATAGTGAGGAAAACATACATGCGACTCTGTACCTTCAAGAAAACCCATTGTAGTTTTTGATCTCAATGTCCTCTTGCACTTTCCTACTCTTCCTTTTCCTTCTTTCTCCGAAACTCCAAGTATGCCACACTCCTCCAAGAGTGATCTAAGAAAACTCTGTGTCCAAGAGTATGAGAGAGAGAGTGAGAGAGAGAGAGAATAGAGAGAGAGCTCCAAAACTGAACTGAAAAAAGTTTGTGTATTGATCCTAAGAATCCTTTTTGTTAATAAGGCCTCTATTTTCTTTATTTTCTATTATTTTCCTTCGTTTTCCTCCTCACATGTAACTTGTGACCTTTCACCCCCCTTTTCTCCTAATTTCCATTATTTTCATAAATAAAATTCCAATAAATGCCTCAGGTCATTCCAAATACTTTACCATTGCCTTTGCCAATTTCCTTTGCCATTAATTCATCACAAGTGATCCCCGTCACTATATTTTTGCCCAACAGTCAGCTTGGAATACGTGTCCCATGACCAAGGTCTTATTTTACCTTTATTAATTTTTACATGGATTTTTAACTAGGGTTGTTAAAGAACCCTCGCCCTTGGGGGAACAACGTCCTCGGTGTTCAATGACACGTACAGCCAACAAGAGTGTTGTAAGAAAAACATACTGCCCATAGAGCTTTATAACTTAGCTCATTGCAGTATTTAAAATGATCAACCTGCTGAGAAGCAAACCAACATCAACATAACAACATGACAACCACAATGGCATGACACCCATACCACTTATTGGAGCTTTATAACATAGCTCGTGGCAGCATTTTCATCCATATACATATATACATATACGAAAATATCATACCAAAACATATACTGAAACATATATCAAAGGCATATACCAAACAAATTGCTCAACCAACGAATAGAGAAGGATACGTAGCCTACATCTGATCCGTCATCTCCCATGTAGCTTTATTAGGCCCAAAGTGCTTCCACTACACTTTAACCTACTCGATTGCTCGGTTCCAAAGCATGAGCATCTTTCTCTGCAAAAGGCACTGAGGTTTTGGCTAGAATTCTCCTTCTGGATCCACCCGCAATACAAACCATTCAATCACATGATCAACATCTTTAACATACTTCTCAAGAAATGACATATGTGAAACATCATGGACTTTCACTATTGGAGGCAGTGCAAGTCAATAAGCTATTGGCCCAATCCTCTCAAGAATCCTGAAAGGTCCACAAAAATAGGGTGCAAGCTTGCATGATTCAATCTGTAAGGAGCTCTTCTTTGGCTTTATGCGCACGTACACCTGCTCGCTAACCTAAAAATATTTAAACAACCTATTTCAATCTGCATAGCTCTTATGATTATTCTGTGCTGCTTTCATATTCTTCTTGGTTACCTGCATTTCTTGTTCCATTTCTACCAACATATTTGCTCTTATTAATACCCTGTTAACTAGATCAATCTAAGACTTCTCCTCAAAGACTCCTGATACCCATCGTTGTAATAAAACTATACGAGTGGAAAATAATCTTCCCACTTCCGATATCGATGCATCACATACATCCTCAACATATCCTACAACATCTTGTTGACCCTCTCTTGGTGAAGGCCAACTTTGTACCTAAACTTGCAAACAATTTCTTCCAAAACTTGGAAGTGAAATTCGCATCCCTGTCTTACACAATATTTTTTGGAACACCTTTCGATCTAATCATATCCTTGATGAAGACATTTGCTACATGTTTCTTTGAGTATATAGACTCCACTAGAATGAAGTGCGCAACCTTTGTCAACTCGTCTACCATGATCATGATGGGATCATGTTGTCTATATGTCCATGGAAATGACCTCCCACTTCCACTCTGGAATCAGAATTGGTTGTATAGTCCACTTGGATGCCTACACTCTACCTTCACTTGCTGATAATCCAAGCACCTATCCACGAACTCTACCACGTCTCTCTTCAAATTCGGCCGACGGCAAAACTTATTCACTACTATTAGTGTCTTCTAATATTCTGGGTGACCTGAATACAATTTTGCATGAAACTCCCTCAAGATAAGCTTCTTGCATTAAGGGATTTTTGAGGTCTAAAATGGGCCTCCCAAGGAAATTATAAAGTAAAAGTGGAAATAATAAAATAAGATTAGATTACATCATCAAATTTTAGAGGGAAAAAAGAAAAAACTATTTTTTTTCAACTCGTATTTTCAACTTATCTCCCTATGAGTTTAGTCAAATTTTGAGTGGGAACATTCGTTGGATGCATAATTTGATTCTACATCCAAGGAGTACCCATGTTGTATACTTTTGATGGATCCTTCTACCCAAGAAATGATAAATATAGGAAAAACGTGATTGCAATCATGTTTTTTCATGTATTTCTCATTTTTCATGTAGAGGGGTCGGTCGAAAGTATGCAACATGGGTACTCTTTGGATGAGGAATTAAATTTTGCACCCAATGAGTACTCCTGCTTGAAATTTGAGTAAAACAAAAGTTGAAAATACGAGTTCAAAAAACAGTTTAATTATTTTATTATTTTTTAATCTTTTTGCTTTTTTACTCCAAAAATGGTGAATCATCCCCCATGGTTGACATAATCATCGTGAATCCTATTGGTTCTTATAAAGTTTATTTTTGTTGTACATTTTTCTTAGGAGGCCCATTTTAGACCTCAAAAGTCCCCTAGTGAGCTCACTTTCATCTAACACATATATATTTTCCCTAAATATGAGCAAGCCATCTGCCGTGAGATGATAGTCGACATCCTATGCACCTGTACCTTGTAGATTTTACTGTAGATTCACAACTCATGTAATTTTCTAAAACATAGGACAAGAATCTACTCTACTCTTTACAATGGAAGCCCATAAAGATCAATGAAAATAGTAATCGACAAGAGGAAGATAATTAATGGCACATAACACAATATGTATCTCGGGAAAGCCACAGCTCAAAACCCCTACTATCTATATTGCATTAATAAGAAATCCAAGATGAGAATACAATGCTTGTTCTAAGAAGAACAATCTCTGCACAAGTATAATCAACTCTTAGCTCACAACCTAGCTCAAGCCAAATCCTTAGCCTATTATGCAGCTCTCCAAGCCCCTATTTCCTTACGCAATTCCTAGGATGAATAACCCGTATTTAAAGGGAATTCATGCTTCCAAAACTGTGAAATCCAAACATAAGTCCTTATCTAATTGCATGCATGTATTTACAACTCAGTAAATCATACAACTGATAGTACATTATCCCTGCACTCTATTCCCAACTAGGTCTTTCTCTGAACTGAGATGCATGAGTTTCTCATGAGGGAATCTTCAATTAACTAGAGTAACACTTGTGGATGCAACACTGCAACAATTCACTATTAGTCCTCTATTAGTTACACAAATAGTTAGAACTAATTTAACTGACCATAACTCAGTAAACTGAGTTATCTAATTACAACTCAATTTAAACTCATATTGGACCCATAAAATTTAGGGAGAACTCTTACATCACTTCCAAAAGACTTCCAACTCAAAATTACTAAGCTAATTAAGTTAATTAAACTTAATTAACTATTTACAAGTTGCTATGAGAA
>Ga0115851_100599_pt2 | contig 12681 bp, 9 predicted proteins | sample InSIn2gowninarea_FD_83865 | JGI IMG/M metagenome (GOLD analysis project Ga0115851, IMG submission 83865)
CTGAACTATTCTGAACTGTGCTTACAATGAGGCTCGAAGGCCTATTTATTATTGAGAAACAATGGAAAACCTTTCACATTCCAAAACCTAACCCTAGAAGATGAAACGCCAAATTGTGGGCCCCGTTTTGGGGTGAGTTGGACAGCCAACTTCCCGGGGTCACGAATTGGTCGTATTATCTCCGTTTGACGCACATGATAGCCCATTGGAAAGGTCTCTCCAAGGACTACGACGGAAAAGATGATTTTTATCAGAAAAATCGCTGGCTATGGATTTCCCAAAAAACGTCGTTTAGGGCCTCAAAACGGCTCTGGAAGTTTAGGACCCAAAAAACTGCTAAAAAATAGTAAACTGCGCTATAATTAAGGAAAGTGAAAAAATGAAAGAGACAGTGGTGGGGGTACAAATGGGATAGGTGGGTGGCCACCAACATCCACCTGGATCATTCCTAAGTATATTTTTTAATTTCTATTTTCCAATTCAATTCTAAGGATTAAAATATGCCAAACCATGCAGTGTAATCTACGCACCATTCCCCTGAAAAACTATTGAAATGTAATTTATGCACAATTTCCTTTCCAGTTGTGAAAATCATAATTCTAACTATGAAAATGTGATCTATACAAAATAATTCTTCAAAACAAGCACAAGAGGATTCCACTGGAATCAAACATAATTTCATCTTTCATGAATAGATGACTAACACTGGAATTAGGTGAAAATTCCAAAAATAAAAATAAAAATGTCACCCAAAGGTGATTAACACTCACACATAATTCAGGCACCCCCACCCAACACTATTTTACAAAAACGAAAGAAAAAATATGCAATTTCACATAAAACAACCTAGATGCAAATGCAAGATTTGTTTCTTTTCATGACATTTAATTTTAAACATGAAGAAAACTAAGATTCAAAGTCTAATCAGTGATTCAAATGCACTTTTCAGAATGAGGAATAGAACAACAATTCATCCAAGTGATAAATGATAAAATGAAATAAGTTTTCAATTAACCTAATGATAAGAACAATGAAAAATAAAAACCAATTCTTACCAAGGAAATCAAACACACATGCAAACCAAATGGGGGGTTTAGAGAGACCACAAGACACTCAATACTAATGGAAAATCAACTACAAGTAGGCCAAGCAAAGAGAGGCTCAAAAACTAAGGAAAAAATTGTGCAAAAATAGGGACCAAGGCTGGTGCATAAGAGGCACCAGTGTGTTCCAATGCTAGTATAGAGTGGGCCTAGGTGAGGTGCAACACTCTATCATAGGCAATGGGTGAGTGTTACACCTAGGAAAGAGTATTCTAGAATTATTTTTTGTTAAAAAGGCTCATTGAAATCACTTCCTAGGTCTGTTCTTTGTTGGATGATACAACAAAGGTATGTTAAGGAGGTAATTGAAAATAATGGACAAGGAAACCACCAAGGGAACACACCTCTCCCCAATATGGTCACCAATTTTTTATATGAGATTTATGATTGTGGATAAAAGTATCTCCCCTAGGTCAATGGCTAACCTAGTGGTAAGCCTTGGTATTGCAACAAGAGTGCTGCAACTCCTAGAGGATCCTTAACTTTACTTATTAACCATGGGTTTGTACAAACTTTGAGGTGACAGTGCTTTATACACAGTAGATAGAATTCTACTAATTCCACCCTCAACAAGGTCACTTAATCATTAGGGCTCCAAGACTATTCTTCTACTGAACAAGGGAAGATTAAATATTGAATGTAGGATTCAAAAGATAGTTCTAGTGCAGAAGAAACAAAGGTTGTTCAACTTTAACTTGTAAATGTTGGAATCCTGTAAATGCTAGTGAATCAATCTATGAGAGAACACAATAATTATGCTAACTACAGAAGGGAAAACTGCACTAATTTAAATCAAACATATAGCTATCAAATTCACTTGAGAATAGAAGATTATTCTACCAACTCAGAATTCAATAATTTATGCATCATTTATCTATTTCACACTTGCAAATTAAGTAATGTCCTAATTGCCAAATTTGTAATGAAGGAACTAATGATATTTTCTTCTTGCAGTAAGGAAAAGGAATGGAGGGAATGGCCTAGGTGGTACTTCTGATCATGGAGTCAAAGATGGGGGGATACCCTACTCTTATACTAAGCTACCCTGGCATTGCAAGTCATAATAGGGGCAAAATAGGCTACTTCAGGTGTGCTACAGAAAGCTACTATAGGATTCCTATACTGCTACAAGAAGTGTTGAGATGTTGTAGGAAGTTTTCTGAGAGGGTTTGGAGGGTAATGATGGGATAAAGTGATGGAAAGATAAACGAAGGTTTCGGGAAATTTATGGAAGGTCACCAACACCCCTAGCCAAACGTAACTCTTGAGGAAGGCCATCTTTGGGCTGAGGGTTGCTCATGGTGACCTAAAAACACAGATCATGAACATTTGTTGGCATTCATCAAAAGGGAGTGGAGAAGTCCTAGATGGAGGTGGTGAAGAGACACCTTACCTACATATCTAATGTCCTACAACATCACATGTACCTGTTCTTCTTTTCATTTGCAGATTATTACAATCGATAGGGGAAAATATGAGTCGAATTTGGAAAACTATCTACCTAATGCTAAGAACTTGATCTATGTAATGAATTAACTTCTAAGCTACAACAATCATATGTGAAGAAATATAACAAATGCATATTTTTTCCAATAAACACATAATATTTTTTGGTTGTGATGGTGGAGTCCTCTAATCATGCTCCCATGAGAAAGATGAGACAAAGGCCACAGTCACGAACTTTTTGAGGAACTATACCCTACTAAAATGTAGCAACTAGTCAAACATTTTAGCTAAAAGATGTTGGAAATAATACTGAGAGGGGGGGGGTGAATCAGTATTATAAAATTATTTTCAATTTATACAAGGATTTGCAAATCTGACTATTGAGACTTGCATATGCCTTCCAGAATTATAATTTAATTTATTCTTCAGATGTTGATCATTAATCTGTGTGTCAGAACCATATAAAAGTAAGCAGGAACAGAAAAGTAGAACAGACAGTCACACAAAAGGAACACAATATATAAGGTGGAAACCCAATGTGGGTGAAAACCACCTGCTGCAATATGTCTCTATTTTCTTTCAATTAGAAACTTCTTTTTACAATGATTCTGTACTGGTGCAGTCTTATACCAGCATGCAGGCTTCAACTTGTAGAAGGCTACAACCTTCTCTCGTTCTCTAGACTCTTCTGGAAGGGAGCTACAACCCCCTTAGTTCTTGTACTAGCTGAGGTACTAGTACGTAGATGCTGACCTACAGAAGACTTATCTTTTCTTCTAGGGACCACGTTTCATAAATTTTCAAACTGGATCCATGAATATCAATCAAACATCAAATAGATCTGCAATCAACCAACTTCCTTATGCAAATACTGAATCAATAACTTTTCAGAACATAGTACCAGTAACCAGACACCAATTCAGAACCTTGAACATTGTAGTAATAGACAAAAGTAGCTAAAACATATTTCAAGGGAAAGTCCGCAACTTCACCAGTAGGAACTTGCATACGTCTACGCCTTTTCTGTGGCCAACCTATGGGTATCCGCACCTTCACTCTGTCGGTCCTGCGGACTTCGTACTTGCACTATGTAAAACCTACGGATATCTTGTTATAGACATTTTTGGGCACTGCAACCCCAATCATATATGTCCATAAACCAAGGGCTCCTAAGTTCCTAAAAGTGTTGTTCCATCCCCTAAAAGAACAAGGTCAGCTAATTACATCATCTCCCAGAAGTTCTCCATGAAAAACTACTCAGAACTGGTCAAAACTAGACCATCTCATCTACTCCATGGTCAAAGTGTGATGCATCCCACCTAATGCACATAGGAGGTGCGATGCATACTGGAAATCCCTTCTATGGGGTGCGATGGGAAAGAGTGGAGAAATGGCAGAGGCAGTATGCGAGGTGGATGATCATGGAATCTTCCCGAAACTTCTCTTGTGACACTTGCCTCTCTGAATTTGCCCAGGGATGAGTAAGAGATCATCATTCTCCAAGTGGAATCAAGAACTATCAAAGAGAGGACACTAGTCAGATCCCAAAAGTTGACTCACCCCCCCTGCAAACATCTCTATATGGATCCCTCATCCCAGAGATCCAAAGGTTGGAATTTTGTATCTTGTAAGGAAGTGTTGTTGGTTTCTTGTTGTAACATCATAGTGTTGGGTGATCTAAGCTTTTCATGAGGTGAATAAGAGCTTCTTGATGAGAGGATGACACTGGGTCAGAACAATTGGTTGTAATCCTCTTTGCTATTCTTGATATTAATAAAGCTATTCAAGTTTTCCTCCACATTTTTGTATGTTTGATGATATATGCTTTTGTGTGGTCAATATATATCTAGTCCTATATTTTTTATGATTGTAGATCTCTGTTCTTCGATAGTATTATGCTGCTTTCATTCCACAGGTGATCTTTGAAGCTGTGTTGACGAGAGAGGAGTGGCAAGGATCTGTCAGAAGAAGGGAGAGGAACCGAGCAAGGAACCAAGCGCAAGTATGAGGTTGGTGTCCTTCATTCCCCTCCTATCTACTTCTCATAAAGGAAAGCAAAAGTAGTTTTAGTTTGTTTGTTTCTAAGATAGCTACTAGTCTTAGTGGGACTAGCAGCTCCGAGTGGACACTAGATTTCCCGATAACAAAATGGCGACTCCATTGGGGAGCGAATAGCTTGTTTACTTTTCTATATTTGTTCATTTTATAAACTTACAGACAGAGCCTGAAGTCAAGCCAGCTAGCCTTCGAACTACATTTGATATGCAAGTGCAAAGCAGATCAATGCTGCTTCACTCTATCTCCAAGTTTTGTTTATAAAATGAATAATTGATCTGTAAACATCCTAATTGCCCTTATGGTGCCTATATTAACCTCCTTAGATCTACCCCTGTGATTTATTTACTGATTATCACTTGCTCGGCCTAAATCCCTAAATTGTGCTACAAACTGTGATCAAGAACTGGAACAAAAGTCTCGCACTGTACCATCGCACCCTCTCTTCAAGGATATTAGTATGCATCGCACTTCCCATGTGCAGTAGGTGGGATGCATACTGGAATCCCTGTGTAACAGGTGCGATGGTAAGAGAAGGCTAATTTTTCCTCCAGACTTTAGTTTTTCTTCACTCTTTTCAGCTCTATACAGGAGTTTTGCTATCTATAATTAGTATATATCTATGTAAACCTCCTTCCTTTCCATTATTCTGCCTCCATTGTGCAAAGAAATGTAATTTTTTTTTATGTATTATGAGCCATTTTCAGTTCTCTTTTACAAAGAAGTAGCGTAACTGAACTATTGTTTCTTGATTTGGAAGTGTCGCAAGTGTCATTTTCAGTCATAGAAGAGAATCCGATTGTTCTTGATAGTCGATTACAATGTTACTCTTGTATTTGATTTGAATTAGTAGTTTTTCAAGTGTCGAAAGCAAGTTTTCAATTCCAAATCGCAAAGTGTCGTAATTGTATTCATTTTCTCTTGAAAAGAAGCTTGTTACTAATGTCGCTTTGAAAAATAATTCAGATTTGCGCTTAGCTTTCTTCTTATCATTCACACATTAAGAACGTTGAAAACAAATACATGCATGTGCATTTGCATTTAGACTGTTTTTTGGTTTGATTTAGGACAGTGCATATAGCGTGTGCTCTCTGCTCTATGTAGCTAGGATTTTCATTGCAAAAAGAAGATTAAATGATTGTTTATCATCTTAGACTGCATTTTAGGAATTGTATATCTACATCATGCGGTGAACCTGAAAGGAAAATTTCTTAAGCAAGATCAACTGTAAAATAAATTTAATGAATCTAAAAATGCTTTGGAACCTAATGCACAACATTTAGAAGTCTAGGCTAGAGACGTATTCCGGTGTCGTAAAGCTTGGTAACTGTTGTTTTCATTGCTGTTTGGGTGATTCCTCCACTTTGAGACTACAAGTGCCAGTACGGAATTATGCTCCCACGTACCATCAAGTATATATTGGGAGACCACAATAAGCTATATCCTTTATCCATAGGAAGCCGTGTCTACCACCCTATCGATCACAATGCACTAAACACAGCATTCAGAAAGATTGACTGCCGTACCGTAAAAAGTATTCTGCAGTTTTGTGATTGGTTTGGTAATCCCTCTGTCTAGAATTCCAGAGTAGTCTCTTTCATTCCTTTTTAGACTCCTTAAAGGAAAAGGCCCATCTATGAACTTGTCACTTAAAGCTCATTAAAAATCTAAGGCGACTAGAGTCATCTTTTGTTTTTTCTCAACTCTTAAAAATTGAAAAAACAAGTTCTATCAAAGCGTCTAAAATTTATTTTAATCAGAATAATATCACCATTCCCGTGTTGGTCTTAGGTTGATAAAAATGGAGTCAACCAACCAAGGAGTTCCCCTTGGGGGAAATCCTAGTCCTTTCTCCTCTTGGGGAGATGTTGGTGCACCTCATATGGCCACATTGTCACTTCCAGGATTGACGATTGGCTTGCTCGTATGGCTCTTCTCAACCTCTATCGTTCAGAACACCGTGATTCCTAAATAATCAAATCAATAACTAGATGATACTAAAGTTACCCCCGAACCTTCTACTTCATTTGATTCTCCCTCTTCTCCTTCCTCTTCGCTTGATAAAGTCGATAAGGCCCAAAACCAAGTAATTAAGAAGAAGAAGGAGAAGAAGAAGAAAGAGAAGAAGAAGGAGCCAAAGGCGAAAAGGGGAAACCATGCGTCGTCTAGTGAAAATCCACACACTGCACCGTCCAGGCCTAAATCACCATGTGTCATTGGCAAAGGAGATCACTATCATTGAGATTGTCCTTCCATCCCTTGGATCTTAAGGGACTGGTCTCCTCGTTTGCACAATCCGGTGTCAAAAACCCCTGATGATCATGTTGAAAGTACACCATCAACTAGTGAAAGCAAAGTGTCGGGATAGAAAAGGAAAAGTAAATTCCCTTGTAAACTGTGTGAACGTGATCACACTATCCACCATTGTCCCTTCCTAGACGAGGCTAAAAGAGTTTTGGACGACTGTCTGGTTTCACCATTACGGCTTCCTCCTAGATATAAGGAACTCTTGCCAAGTCCATCACTAGTTGAAAATCTGGCTGACACGCCATTGTGGTCAGCAAAAGCATCTATCATTGAAGATGAACCCTCTGAATCCATACCAGATGAAGTCAAAAGGTCGAGACGGCACTTGACTCGGTCTTGCCTTCAGAAAGTCCATCCTCAGATGATATAATCACAGAGGAGAATAAGAATGACACCATTCAAATTCTTTTCATAAACACAGACTCCAACGAACATGGGGGAAATCTACCCGTTCCTTTACCGCAAGAATGAAGTTCATTAGAGTCATATCCAGTTGTCTATTCGGTCCCACCTCCAAGCAACCTAGTGGTTTCCTTCAATTGGAATCTACTAGGTAGACCCCGTTTACCAACTAGTGTACCATTTCGAATCATTGTACAAATATACAGAATGGTCACGACCGGTACCATCATAGATGAAGGGGCTTCTGTGAGTATCCTTTCCTCAATTTCATGGGAAGCGCTTGGTTCGCCATCGCTTCTGCCTGAGATGAGAAATCTGACAGGCTTCGACAAAGGAACCAGTCGACCATTAGCGATCCTTCCCAATGTGCCCATAATTTTGAGAAGGAAAATCGTTTACATGAACGTAATGGTAGTCTGAGGACCTCTAGATTATAATATACTCCTTGGACGCAGCTATATTTATAGCATGGGAGCCTTTGTCTCCTCGCTCTTTAGAGTAATGTGTTTTCCGCATGAAGGAAGAGTGGTCAAGCTCATAGACCAGCTTTCATTCCTTGGCTCACGCATAGCTAATAGTCAGATACCATCCTTGAATGGTCATTTCATGTAAGGAATGTCTCATCAGTCCTTAGTTCGTCCACCTGATGAGCGTGAGTGATTCGGGAGGACATGACTGAAACCTAGGGGGCATGCGCCCTGGTTTGCTTCTCAGGAAAACTCCAGGTATAGAGTAGGCTTCGGCGAAGGATATCTAACTGGTCCGACCCCCCTTCTGTTTAGGAAGATGGAGTTAGATCAGATAAGATACCTCCATTAGAAGGTAGGCCTTTCCCAATAGAACAACTCTTTGTCTGCAAATTGAAGAGTAACCTGAAAAAGGTAGGCTTTTCTGGATAGAACAAATGTTTTGTCTGAAAATTGAAGGGTAATCTGGAAACTCTACCTCGCTATACCTGAGGGCATGCAACCCTTTTGCATACAAGTGAAAAGCGACCAGCGTAACACTAACCTCATACATTCGCTAACTATAACTGCTTAAGTTAGGTGAGTGGTCAAACTGACCATTCGTTTCGCAGGGGGCCTTTTGTTCCAAAAGGTGCCGGCGAAGTAAAGGAAAGAGTTTCCTACCTAACCTTAGTGGTTAGCTAACCCCATAAATAGTAGTTAGTCACCCCTAGCTCGCATGTGAGAGGCAGCGGGGAAAAGATTTGTAAGGTGCAAGCTCCATAAAAAATGGCATCTTAGATGAGACATCCTTATTAAATGACTGGATCGAGCAGTTTTTATGTGGAGTCCAAGCTCATTAAAAATTAGACATAAGCAGTGAGCAAATGTTTCCCACAGAGTTTAAGCTCATTCATTAAAAAATGAACCAATTTCGGGTAAACAACCATCGTGAATGCATTATCATCAAAACTTTGAACCTTGGTTGTGTTCTCATCATCACCTCCACTCTGTTTTGGCCGATCATTCACATCCATTTGATTGTTTACCCTTTTTGAGTAATAGTTGTGAAGAGTGATCCTGTTAGCCATTCTTGTGGCACTGCCGTGATTGGAAAATTCCAAACCTTACCTGGAATCAACTGCTACCCGAACGTTCCTCGAAAAACAAGTCTCCTTTAAGCTCTTTTCATATGACTCATAAAATATGACAATATTTCTAAGCAATTGGCCTCTCCAGCTTGTTAAAGTGACGGGAAGTGCTATCCCTCCTCTAGATTTTAATCTTTTTGGACCTGAAGGATTATTACACAAAAACATCGAGTGCTTGTTTTGTTCGGCTCGTTAAATTACTGAAAATTCATCCCTTTCATATTATTTTATACTTTTTCAAAACTAAGGGATTATATGATGAAAAAGGATTATTGGAGTTTTCTTTACATCCCTTTCAAACTCTCTAAAATTGAAAAGTATCAATTTATCTTTGTCGTTAAACTCGTTAAAACCAAATAGCGGTAAACTTGTCCATATAGACAAGACCGAGTTTCACTATCGCTAGGCTCATTAAAACATAGCGATGGGTTTGCCCGAAGGGAAAATTATAGAACAAGCATATGTTATCCTCCTCAAGCTTGAAAAAAATAAAGAGGTACTGGTAAGCAATGACTGGGGAAAAATTGGGAAGAAAACTTGAAGAAACTTTATTGGTAGCAAGTCGCTCTTGAACATAACACTTTCACTCCGCATCCGAGTCGGGTTGGGTTGTTCCGTTCACTGGTCATATCACCATTGGCCCATCACACCATCCACATTTGGGGTTAACACTACAAATCCATCATGTCAGTGTCGCTGGTATGTTCAAGAGAAGTCGCTCAGAGAAATCACTTGTGTCCCATCCACTATAATACATTCACACTCCATTCTTTCATGACCGCCACCCTGAACCTTATATCATCAAATCGTTTTCACCTCCATTAAAATAATTTGCTTAGTTCCATGTCATAGATGTGGGATTCATTAAGGCCCTCCTAAGATGGATCGCTTCTTGTCGACATCAGCTCATTACCCAGGAAGTCAATCTAGGAACAACCCTTTCAGTACTTTGAAGCTTGCATGCCTCATTGCCAAGTTTCTCACTTCCGGCGACAGGTTTACATCAATGGCCTTCGACCGAAAGATTTTTCGTGGTGTTCGACATCAAGTCCCTTTTTCACACCACGTGAATTGTACTATAGTACCTTGAGGGTCATCATCATTATCGATGATTCCTCTTGCACCTGTTAATAGCTTACATCATTGGCTGGTAATCAGGTGATGTCTTTCCATGTTCGACTCCAGAACATCTCTCACATGGATTGACTTGTACTTTGGGTGAAGATCGAATGAGATTGAAGACCCCAGATCTAGTTTCATCCATCTAGGCTGCAATATATATTCAGGAAAATAAAGACATCAAATGTACATCATTGTTGCACAGATAATCATCCAAACTAAGGGATGATGGCTCTACCAGAATCATCAGTCTGCACACAGACGATTGTCTGTCCTATGTACATGAAAATGAATTTATAAAGTTGAGCATGGGAATGCCCGACTCATCCAGATCATGAAAATATTAAGAAGATAATGTATTGTATTATATCTTATTACAGGTCACCTTCTAGCTTGAAAAAACTTCGGATCCTCATGATAAAGCATTTCACCCGACATCAAAAGATTAACGTCCTCATGCTTTAGGGGGCAACTCTTATAGAAATTTTTTGGCACTGCAACCCCAATCATATATGTCCATAAACCAAGGGCTCCTAACTCCCTAAAAGTGTTGTTCCATCACCTAAAAGAACAAGGTCAGCTGATTACATCATCTCCCAAAAGTTCTCCATGAAAAACTACTCAGAACTGGTCAAAACTAGACCAGCTCACCTGCTCCATGGTCAAAGTGCGATGCATCCCACCTAATGCACACAGGAGGTGCGATTCATACTGAAAATCCATTCTATGGGGTGCGATGGGTGAGAGTGGACAAATGGCAGAGGCAATATGCGAGGTGGATGATCATGGAATCTTCCAGAAACTTCTCCTGTGACACTTGCCTCTCTGAATTCGCCCAAGGATGAGTAAGAGATCATCATTCTCCAAGTGGAATCAAGAATTATCAGAGAGGACACTAATCAGATCCCAGAAGCTGAATCACCCCCTTGCAAACATCTATATATGGATCCCTCATCCCAGAGATCCAGAGGCTGGAATTTTGTATCTTGTAAGGAAGTGTTGTTGGTTTCTTGTTGTAACATCATAATGTTGGGTGATCTAAGATTTTCATGAGGTGAAGAAGGGCTTCTTGCTGAGAGGATGACGCTGGGTTAGAATAATTGGTTGTAATCCTCTTTGCTATTCTTGATATTAATAAAGCTATTCAAGTTTTCCTCCACATTCTTGTATGTTTGATGATATATGCTTTTGTGCGGTCAATATATATCTCGTCCTATATTGTTTATGATTGTAGATCTCTGTTCTTTGATAGTATTATGCTTCTTTCATTCCACAGGTGATCTTTGAAGCTATGTTGATGAGAGAGGAGTAGCAAGGATCTGTCAGAAGAATGGACAGGAACCAAGCAAGGAACCAACCGCAAGACTGAGGTTGGTGTCCTTCATTCCCCTCTTATCTACTTCTCATAAAGGAAAACAAAAGTAGTTTTAGTTTGTTTGTTTCTAAGATAGCTACCAGTATTAGTGGGACTAGCAGCTCTGAGTGGACACTTGATTTCCCGATAACATATCCGCACCTGCACTGTGATGATCCTGCGGATCTCCAGGCCTGAACTGTGTCGGACCTGCGGGTATCCGCGCCTGCGCTGTGTCAGACCTGTGGGTATAGATAATTTTTTAGACTTCAATTATACCCCAGACTATCAGATTTACAGATCTGATCTTGCGCCAAAGAGATTTTTCCCCATCAGTAGATTCATCTTGTAATGTTCAGGTCTATCCTTAGTTTAGGTCCAGCTATAACTCACCAACTGATCACAGAATTTAGATCTTTCTCTTCTGAAGATATTCAACACATCAGTGCACAAACCAAATGATCTCATTTCCTTTTTATAGTCTAGGCCTCACTCAAACCATGGTCCAAAACCATAGAGATCCAATACTAGGGACCCAATACCTGGGTTCAATACTTTAGATGCAAAACCATGGACCAAAACCATAGGATAAAAAATGTCAGACTAAGTACCATGGACCAACCATAAGATTTCCCACGTGCGCACTTTTTCTCTGCATGAAAGTATGTGTACTTTACGTCCACACTTTTTGTTTAGAGCACTTGCATACATGTCTGCAGCTTTTGTTCAATGCACCTGAGTATGTCTGCAGATTTATGAACAGGAACCTATGAGTATCTTATTTTGCACTATTTTGAGAGCCTGAACTTGTGATCTGCTATTTGAGTGAGTTGCCATCAAGGAAAACACTAATGTCATCGAGCCAAACCTGTGCCAATCCTGTGTCATAATGCGAACAATCTCCCCCTTTGGACTTGATGTCAACCCAAAGTCACTCAAAGTCTTTTCTCCCCCTTTGACATCAAGGGCAAAGGATTATGCACCCCCTGAGTACATGCTAAAATCTCTGCTCTGCTTTGCTGTCCAAGCTCACATATTTTCTTGGTTTACAAGTCCAACAAAACAAAGACGGTATTTTTCTATCACAAACCAAGTATCTCAAGCAGATCTTGAAGAAATATGGGATGGAGGATTCGAAACTAGTATGTACCCCTATGGTGACAGGATGTAGCCTCATCGCAAATGATGAATCGGCAGTCATACATCAACCAACCTATAGATCCGTGATTGGTAGTCTGCTCTATCTAACAGGTACCCGACCAGACATTATGAATGCAGTGGGAATAGTTGTAAGGTTT
>Ga0115851_101404_pt1 | contig 12681 bp, 15 predicted proteins | sample InSIn2gowninarea_FD_83865 | JGI IMG/M metagenome (GOLD analysis project Ga0115851, IMG submission 83865)
TACCACTAGCTAACCAAAATGAGGCCCTAAGCCTTCTTATTTATACAAATTGAGGACCCAACAGTCCTCCTAAACTTTAGCGACTCGGCTGCCCACAACTTGGAGTTAACAGCAGTCCTACTTGACTTGCTTGGCTACCCTTGTGCTGATTGATTCGGTGGTCCTTGAACTCCGAGCTGATGGTGGAGAATTCGAGGTAAGGGCCCATAAATGAAGGGGACACCTTCCTACAAATCCTCTCCCTTGTCTTCCCACGAATTTGGCTACCAAGTGCTCATTAAGACCTTCAATTTTGTCTCCAAATTGACCAAAAAGGCTACACAAAGCACCCATTAGACTTGTTGGCATAATGACTAACCAAATTCACTCTATTAACATAAATATAATAAAAAACATGCAATAAACTAATGAGAATGGTGGATTAAGTCAAATTAGGAGGTTGAATGAGCCCAAATAATTGTACATTTTTGGGGCTCATCATCACCCCCTACTGAAAGTGTTGCTCATCCTCTGAGCAACCAATCTCTCTCCTCGTCTTTGATGGCCCTGGTGGCTTCTTTGGCTAACATCTCAGCCGATTTCTACATTGGCTTTCCTCTTTTCAAACTTCCTGTAGAAACAGTTCACTGGCTTCCTGTAGAAACAGTCCTCTGTCTTCCTGTAGAAACAGTCCTCTGTCTTCCTGTAGAAACAGTCCTCTGTCTTCCTGTAGAAACAGACAGCACCACTGTATCCTGCTTGGCTGTGGGCGATTCTCCTTTCAGCTTGGCTATGGCAGCCTTCATCTTCTCCCCCTTGCTTCTCTTCTTCCTCACTGTCTGCTGCTTTTCTTAGTGAATCCTCAGCCTTGTTATGAGTGTGCAAGTATATGCAGTCATATGGAAGAAATGGCGGCCTTGGCAGTTCTTAAAACCTGCAACGTGAGGGAACTTGTATGTTTTGTAACAAGAAGGTTGGTTGAATTCACAAGATAAGCCATGGTCATGTTTCCAAGCAACAAGAGTATGATAAAGGTGTTTTCTCTGGCTTTTTCAATAGCAATAGCTAATACATTACCCTCCACAAAAAGAGTAACAGGAAGCAATAACAGCGCAGCAACTGGTGCCATGTACATGAGAAAATTCATAGAGTGAAGCTTCTCTGCCTCAGAGGTAAGCAAGAGCCCCTGAACAACTGATTTCAATGCTCTGGCAGCAGTTGATCCTAGGCAAACCAAAGAGCCAAAAAGGTGGAATAATGGCTCACTGTTGCTTGCAATAACAATGCCAAATACCACAGGCACCAAAGCCATATAAACCACAGAAGACTTCCTCTTACATGTTATTATAAATGAAAATATTGCTTTGAAGAAGGGAGTTGTTGCTCCAATAGCTTGATTGAAGGAGACTGGCAAATAGCGCAGAGAAATATTGCCACAAACAACCGAGAAGGAGAAAATGAAGCTCAGTGCTAATATCTCAAGAAACTGTCTCCTGGAGACGATGAACTGCATTGGTGCAATCTCTAACCATGAAATTTCCAGAAAACCATAAAATGAACAGGCACACATGTGCAACATTGTGAGGAATATTGGGTATCTGTATCCAAAAAACTAAGTAGGCATTTGTTAAGCAATAGCACACCAATATTGGAAGAGTACCAAGCTGCAATAATGAGAGTTGTTGTAATAGTCTGGGACACAGGAAATGCACCATATTTTCCTTCTCCTGTTGGAGTTGGAGGTATGTCAATAACTTCTTGTTCAAGCTTTGGATTACTGCCCCGACTCGTCCATGTTTGTGTTTCGGCCATAGCTGAAGAGGGCTTGAAAAATCAGATCTGATCAATATTCGAAAGACCCAATTGGTTTCCAGACCTAAGCTTCGTCTGGCTATCTTCTCTGGTTCTCAGGACAGAGTTTCATCCCTATGTATACCTCTCCTCTCACCAATTCTCGGGTTATAATACTGCTGTTGCCCCAGAACTCGACTGATCAACAAAAATTAAGCTCTCACAGACATAGTGCAGAGCTGATTTTTACCCCAACCATGTAACAGTTGCAAAACAGAGATTGGACATGTGCATAGGTGAGTGTTACAATGGTTTATTTCTTCCAACAGAGGAATTTCTTAATAGGAACTATGGAAGGGAATTTGACGCAGAACCAATTGAACATTCCATGTAGCACACAGGAAAACTACTATTATGGATTCAAATGCAAATGCAAATTAATCAGCGGATGGTGAGAGTCGGTCGAGCATTTTTAATTATGGCGTGATTTGTGGTGAGGTGGCAGAGACATGCGTTGGCCCATGCAAACTGTGGATCTCCATTGCAGTGTTTAACTATCTGTTCTCTGCTTGTAATCGCATCCATCAACCACGCTGTAGTTTAAACGGTCACCACTACCTGTTTTCAATTTTCTTCTTGAGATGGCTGAGCACACGTGTCTCATTCACCCACCGAGTGCTATGGAACTGGATGACGGTGGTCAATTAGCTAGCCACCGATTCATCCCGAACATCTCATTGTTCATGCAGTTTACGAATTACATTCATGCAAACAGAGGAACAAGTTTAGTCACGTACCTGAAGCCAAATGGCTGCTGTGAAGCTTTTTGCTGCTGCATGCTCATGTTTTGCTGCTGCATGCTTGGATCCTTTGGTTGCATGAGGGCTTGGCTGATGTTTTTTGATTGATTTTCCTTGTGCAGGTTTCCTCTGACTAGATCTAAGCTGCATGCATTTGTTTCCACGTTCAAATCTGCACGTTCAGGCTGCTGCTGTTGCATTTTCACAGAACCAGAACTTGTTTTCACCATTGCTCCCAAACGGTAAACCGGATTGATCTGAAACTCGGTGAGAATGTTCCTATCATCATTATGAATCACCCATAGCAAAATTGTGATCAATGGATGCACAGATTTCGAGAAAAATGGAAAATGACTGAAAATTTAAGAGATCGATTTCTTGGAAACCGTGCATCGGAAATGGCTGAAACTGCTTGGGTAGGCTACTATCACCCATGTTCATGTCCCCATGAAACAGGTTTTGAAACGGATGGATGGATGTGGAGAAAATGCAAAAATGGCTGATGGTGATGGAGGTTGATTCCTTGGAAACCATGCACCTGAATTGGCTGAAACTGCTCAAGCATGTTGCCATCACCCTTGTACAATTCCCCATAAAACGGTTTGTCAAATGGATGCATGGTTTTCAAGTTATGGAAAAAACAAATTTTGTTCTATGTCTTTTTGCTTCAAGGCTTTTTGCAAATTTTTGCATGGTGACAAAGAATGAGCTTGGGTTGTGATGCAGGTATGGAGATGATGGGGGAGGAGTTGGAAGATTGCATGAGGACTTCTGAACCCTTAAGGAAGCTACCATGTTCGCCAAACCACTTTTTGAAATCCATGGCTAGTTTCCCTCGATTTCTATAGGAAGTTCCTGTAGAAGCACAATGAGAAGCACAATGAGGTGGACAAATGATGGAGAAAGGCAAGGGATGGACACACAAGTGCTTGCAGGCCTAACCAATAGACTCCCACCATTAGATTCACTTTTGAAATTGAATTTGGCTCGTCCAAAGGTTCTACAGGATGTTTCCTGTAGAAATACAAAGCTTCCTGTAGAAAACACAGTTTTGAGGAAAGAAGCATAATGACATGAAAAAAATGATGGAAAAGGGGTGAGGAATGGAAACATGGATGCTTGCAAGCATAACCAATAGATTCCAAGCTTTAGATTCCCTTCCAAAATCGAATCTGGCTCGCTTGAAGGTTCTACAGGATGTTTCCTGTAGAAATACAAAACTTCCTGTAGAAGGCACAAAAAATCCTTTGTCTGTGTTTTGAGTGATCCTCCTGACCTGAAACGTCCTTCTTGCAACCTGCGATTAGCCAATGGAAATTAGTTTTATTTTTCTTTGTTCTTTTTCTCTTTTTTTTTGAAAAACAACTAGGGCGCCTCATGGAGGTTTTCACCCTAATTGCTTGCCCTGGGCGCCTCCAAGAAAGGTTTTCACCCAGGGATCTTATTACCTTTTTATTTTCTCTTCTTTCCAACTCATTGACCACCTCATGGAGGTTTTCAATCAATGAGGCAATCTAAGGCACCTCCAAGGAGGTTTTCACCTTAGATTTTTCCTCTTATTTCCATTTTTTCATTTCTTTACTTTTTTTTTTCTTTTTTTTTTTTTTTTTTTTTTTTCCTTACCTTTCTTTAAAATTTTAATTTTTTTTTATTTTATTATTACTTTAAGAGTCGCAACAGTCACATCGAGATTAGAGACAAAATTATGTGAAGGCTCAAAATACATGCTTTGACAGGTATCCAGATCTCAGAGACCAAATGATCTGGCTTTGAAGGGATCAAACAACGCTGAGGAAGAAAGTACCGCTGCAACTTAGTGACCTTTTGAAACCATATCTCAATATAGCTTTGATATCCTTGGTCGTCTCGCTGATTTGGATCATTTTTCGTGTCATCTTCTATCATGACCTTTTGATCTTCCTCTTTTTGTTGATCTTTCTCTTGAATACATGGAAGATTTGATGGTAACCATGAGGGACCTCTCTCAATCTCTGATTTTGATGCCTTCTCTTCATCAAGTGCAACCCATGGTTCTTTGATCTTTTCTTTGGAATCTTCTTCTGCTGGATGTGGTCCTTTAATGCTTTCAATATAGTCTCTGCTTTGCAACACTCTTCCTGAGCTATGGTGAAGATCATTTAGCTCAAGAGGAGTTGTTTGGACATGTTGTGCCTCAGCATTACAATTGGGTTGAGCTGCTCCAATGTGTGGCTTTGGAAATGGCACGGGTAGTTGAGTGGAGGTGTGAAATTGAGATGGAGATGGATGGCATTGTGGTTGGGTAGGCATTTGGGGTTGCCTTGGTGGAGGAGGAGGCGATGGTTGTGGATGAGTAGGTGATGGAGGAAAATGAGCGGGATGAGAGTTGTACTGGGGCCTCCACCCCTGATAAGGTGCATTCCAATGAGGCTGTGGCTGAGCATAAGAGTGAAACGAATGAGCAGTTGGTTGGGCATAATATGGATCTGTGAAGGAATCAGGAGGAGGTGTGAACCATGAAGGATGAGCAAGGGGACCCCAAGAAGGCATGAAAGTGGCTTGAAAGGGGTCATAATAGGTCTCGGGTGTCCCTTGCAGTTCCTGTTGGTAAGATATAGGTCCATGCGGCCTCCTTTGGTTCATATAATAGAGTGATTCAGTGGCTTCTTTGGTTCTCTGATATGCGGCTTTAATTCCGGGCAAGGAAGGGCACTGATCTATAGGATGGTATTCTTCACAGATGAAACACACTTCTAGGGAGTGCATTGGACATTCGTTCCTAGGATGCTTTCTAGTGCACCTGGGACAAAAGATGACCAAAGCCCTCCTGGCTTCCTCTTTCTTCTTTTGGATCCACAGGGTATCCAATTGCATGGCAAGAAACTGCCTCATATCACTCTTGAAATCTTCCATATGATTTTCAAATTCATCTTTGGACAAGGGACTGCTCCCAACATTTCTGCTTGTAGCCATTTTCTCTAGAGGAATGTTTTCTTCTTCTTCTCCCCTAGAGGTTCTTTAAATATGCCTTGATGTCCACCAAGGGGTTCTTCTTAGTCACAGCCAACGAAGAAGAGAGAAGGTTGGCTGTGTGAAGCAATGGGGGGTGTTGTGAAATCATTTTTCTAACTTATCTCTACTCCTACAAGGCATGAAAAGAAATATTTTTGGTTGATTTTTGTTTTTTTCTCTGGTACCTGCAAAACTTAAAACAAATTGAACTGCAACTAACTATCTTACTGAAGTGAAAATGCCAAATTGAAATGACAGCAGGAAATGACTAATCTATTTTGCACAAATGAAATTGCAGAATTGAAATGCTAATCTACACTTGCAGAAATGAAATTACGGAATTGAAATGCTAATCTACGCTTGCAGAAATGAAATTGCGGAATTGAAATGCTAATCTATGAAAGCAAGAAATTCTAATCTACTTTTGCATAAATGAAATTGCATAATGGGAATGAAATAAACTACTTAGTAGAAGATTGTAGCGGAAAATAGAAGAAAAGCGACAATCACCAATACTCTGACGCTTCCCCGGCAACGGCGCCAAAAAGATGGTGGGCCCCAGTATTGTAGCAATAATGCTACAACTCTTGGAGCTCCCTTCTTTAATTTTATCAACCCGGTAGTTCGTAACAAACTTGGAAGCGACGATGCTGTATGCACAAGTACTAGCTCTTGCCGCAGCTGTCACTTGGTCAGCTGGCACAAGTCCGCTAGGGGCTCAAGCCAACTTCTATGAGCTCTCAGAAGAAGCTTTTTAACTGATGGATGAAAGCTAACTCAAAGGAAGCTAATCTACTTGCGAAAAGAAACTGAAAGCCAAAAAGAAACACAAACCCCAGCAAACCCTAATTCTACCAACCAGTCCTACTGATGCAAAAATGAGAATGCAAACTACGAGAAGAGATGCCCTTACTTCTAGGAAGGTAAAATGCATGTGTCTAAGTTATCACTATCTGAAGAAAACATCTTTTTGTATTTTTGATTAAGTTATGAGAATTATCATGCATGTGCTTTTAACTGGCTTTTCACTGTGCAGGGGTGGATAAAGGGATGAAATGCTTTGGGAAAGGTTGGGAAGGCTTAGAGAGGGTCTAAGGGATCCCTGGCATCCTTTCAGAGATTTCCACAAAGTCTGGATGCCATGCAACCGTGTTTATGGACTTCTACAGGAAGTCTGCAGGGGCTTCTACAGGAAGTTCAGAACTTCTACAGGAAGTTCTGCAATTTTTCTACAGGATGTTTAAGAATTGGATTTTGGAGGATGGGTGAGCGAGGTAAGGTGCATGAATGGATAGGGAGGCAGGGCAGGGGCCTGAGATGACCTAATGACTGATGGTTAGAGTGGTGAGATGATGTGGAAGGCTGACTTGGCTTAAAGAAGGCTAAGACAATGGAGGAGCAATAAGGTAGGGTTATGTGGGAAGAAAGATAGTTGTGAGATGAGGAAATAGACTTGGTGATGGAGGAGATGATCTAGACGAGGCTCAGATGAACGAGGAGGTGATGAAGGTGCCCTGCATAGTGTGTACCTGATCAAACCAACTATGTCTTGCATGCAATCAAAATATCAAATGATCTATCTAACAGTTTTAATGAAATCAGTGAACAACAACCTTATTCATGACAGGAATCACGTACAGCTTGTGAACAAAACATTAACAAAGAGATATAAACGCATGACTAACCCCTACCAATCTATCCTAAACATGAAAGACTACTTTAACCATAAAAAACAACCAAAATAACAAAGCAAGATCTAAAGAGCAGATTTGATTTTAAGAACGCAGCAAACACATAAAGATAAACAAAGGAGGTACTGAGCGCTTGAGATGGGCCCAACCCCAAGAGCTACAGCCTCCCAAGAGAGATTTAGAGCTGGTGCAAAGTTGGATTCATCTTTATTAATCAAGAACGAAGAGTTACATCAAAACTTTCCACAAGGAGAGCTTGAGAATGAGCTGAAAGCAAAGCTAATCTATTGCATAAAAATCGAACTACAAACTAGCTAACTATTGGCTGCAAAATGACTAACTACTAGCTACTATCTACTGGCTAACTAGCTAACATCCACTGGCTACCACTAGCTAACCAAAATGAGGCCCTAAGCCTTCTTATTTATACAAATTGAGGACCCAACAGTCCTCCTAAACTTTAGCGACTCGGCTGCCCACAACTTGGAGTTAACAGTAGTCCTACTTGACTTTCTTGGCTGCCCTTGTGCTGATTGATTCGGTGGCCCTTGAACTCCGAGCTGATGGTGGAGAATTCGAGGTAAGGGCCCATAAATGAAGGGGACACCTTCCTACAAATCCTCTCCCTTGTCTTCCCACGAATTTGGCTGCCAAGTGCTCATTAAGACCTTCAATTTTGTCTCCAAATTGACCAAAAAGGCTACACAAAGCACCCATTAGACTTGTTGGCATAATGACTAACCAAATTCACTATATTAACATAAATATAATAAAAAACATGCAATAAACTAATGAGAATGGTGGATTAAGTCAAATTAGGAGGTTGAATGAGCCCAAATAATTGTACATTTTTGGGGCTCATCACCAACTACCTCATTGATTATCATTAATGCGCATGATCGGGCCTTGGTTTATGGAAATTTTTTTTCGAACAACGAGTCCTGAAGATTTGCGATATGGAGATTTTGCGATTTGCTTCACAATATTGCAGATTGCAGTATCACAGATTGCAATATCGCATATCCATTGCATATGGAAATTACCCGTTCAATGTGTTTTCTGCGAAATGCGATTTGCGAGATGCACCATCGCATATCGGTGGTTTGAGGCATTTCAATTTCAAATGATATTTGAGGCATGCGATGTGATGAGTGTCTTTTAGTGTACATTTTTAGGATTCTGCGTGCAGTAAGGAATCCATTACCCTTTTTGAAATGAAACACACTTTAAGGAGTGATTTTATTCCAACTTATCATAAAACTTAAGTCTTTTTAGATTTTTCGAGGGTATTCTTCTAAGTTTAAGATAGTAAGTTTTATTTTAAAAAAATAAATACAAGCATTAATCAATTTTTTTTAATTTTTGAATAAGGGTCCCCACTTATTTAGTATTAGTGATAAAACTAAATAAGAAGGGGGGTTGTTGCTGGCCACAACACTCTGGAGTATTTCTTGCACAATTTAGTGATTTTATCATAATTTAATTAAGAAATATCCCCTCCCCCCAATAAGATTTAGGACATCTATATATTCATCTGATATTCGTTTTAAGAGGAGTGTTTGCATAAATTCAAGGCTTATATCACTTTGCTTTGTTTTTTACAAATTATACGTAATTCTTTCTAAGTAATCTTTCAAATTTTCATGTTCTTGTTGACTCATTTTGAAATTGTCTTCTTTAGCACTCCAAGATTGGCAATAGAGTTGGTATTTTCTCAAAAATGTTTTTTTCATGACATCCCAATATAATATTGTTGACTCTCCTAATCTCATAAACCATTTTAATGTGGGTCCTTTCAAAGTGGCGGGGAATATATGAAGTTTTTAAGAATAATTTGTACATCCATATGTTTGTGTTGGGTCCCTATAATACTAGTGATTACCCCATTACTATTGTAGTTATACCCCTTATTTATATTGTTGTGCCCCTATTACCCCCATGTTGTTATTTCTGTGCCCCATAGAATCCCCCTATTGTTATTTGTGTGGCTTTATATTATTATTGTTAGGTCGGCTGGGTTATATTATGACTCCTTAGACTCCTATATATAGAAAGGAGGTTTTTTCATTTGAATCATCCAAGAATTGTTCATTTATGTAATGTAAAGGAGGTTGCCCCCTCGAAGAGGCTGAATTCTAAGGCGTTGATCTATATTTTCTATCTTTTCTTGAGCTGGTTTCATAACATTTGGTATCAGAGCTTTGGATTCTAGGGTTTCGCTGCTCCAAACAGGTCATTGTGGCATTTTCACTATAACTTTTTTTTCTGTGACGTTTTAGAAGTTGAAAAAAAAACCCATTTGAGAAGACATCGAACTGCACCTTGGGTCCGAATTTCAGAGCTTTTCGCACTATATTTTCAGAGTTATGTTCTGAGGAAGTCGGTCTTTTTGCAGACTCTTGAATTACATTCTAAACAGGTGACCTGGGGAAAAACATCATATATTTCTCTCTGGGGATCAGATTGAAATTTCGTAAGAAGGTGCAGAAAGGAGACTGGCTGTAGTTTCTTGTGTCTGAATTTCAGATCCAAAGGTTGAAACAGTGACTCGTGGCACATCGTACAAGTTCACCCTACTGAATTAGTCTAAAAGGAAGTCACTATGGGAGATTTCACATAACGCTTCCTTGGAGAATCTAATTTGGGTGAGACTTGTGGCATTGGAAAGAGGACACAGAAGGCTACTACAAGTTGCAATTTCAGAACTGGATGATTCGCAATTACAGAGATACATCAGATTCAATATCAGGATTATACAAAGTGAAAAAAGGTGTGTGTTTTTTTAAATTTTTTTTGCATAAGCTTGGTTTGAAGGAATTAAAAGGGCATAGTGAAGCATTATATTCATTAATTGATGCCCCGAAGAAAGAAAATGTCAACACCTGGTAAGCAACCTAGAAGCTCTATCATGACTTATGAAGAAGAGGAAGAAATGCAACATGATATAGAAAAATTGCGAGACCAAGTGCAACAAGTGTCACTTGCACAAAAAGGCGTAGAAGCTAAGATGGAAGATAGAATTGAAGACAGACATGAACGATTTGAAGACAGACATGGACGAATTAAAGAAGTTACTACAAGAAAGGGTCACTAATGGTGAAAGGGTAGTAAAAGAAACTCATGATGAGAACAAAAGAAATGTTAATCATGATTCCATAGACTCTAATGTTGGATTGAAGACCCACCACATTCCAAAAATCGATATGAGGAAGTTTGATGGCAAGGATCCCGCAACATGGATATTACAGATGGAGCAATTCTTCGATCTCAATAATGTGCAAAACACACAAAAGGTACGTATGGCAACTTTATATTTGGAACCAAATCAGTTTGTATGGTATCAATGGCTTTGCTCTCATAAACAATTTATCACTTGGGCAATTTTTATGGAAGAATTGGTAGCACATTATGAGGATACAAAAAGCAACACTTTTTTTAGCCAATGGATAAGTCTCAAACAAAAGGGTTCAATAATGGAGCACATTGAGGAGTTCCAAAAATTGAAAATAAGGGTAAAATATATTCCAGAGGAGGATAGGATTGATGTGTTCATAGGGTCTTTAAAGGATAATATCCAACATGATGTTCGCCTTTGGGAACCGGATTCATTAGAGAAGGCATTCAGGTTAGCAAGAAAAATGGAAATTAAAATTATGGCAACCAGGAAGCATACCACTCACAACTATAAAGATGGAAGTGTCATTGCCCCTAGTCTTCCACAACCTATAAGGTTGACACCACAACAATTGGAAGAAAAAAGAGCAAAAAGGCTTTGCTATAGTTGTGATAGCAAATACACTAAGGGTCATAAGTGTGCTGAGAAGAAATTATTCTACATAGATTGTGAAGAGGAAGAAGAAAAGGAGAAAGAAATGTCAAAAGAAGAAGATATACTCCCGGAACAAAGCCTAGAGGAAGAACAAATAAATCCGACCATATCTTGTAATGCATTGGTAGGAATTACCACTCCTTAAACCATCAAGATAGAATGACAAATCAAGAAGAAAAATGTAATAGTCTTGATTGATTCAGGAAGCACCCACAATTTTATTCATTGTAGGGTAGCAAAAGAATTGAATTGCTTCCTATATCCAGCACCAGAGTGTCAAGTAATGATTGTAAATGGAGGAACAATAAATTTCTCGGGAAGGTGCCATAATATCAAGCTATCCATGGGAGAATATGTATTGACTAGCCCAATGCTTTCCATTCCAATGGGAGGTACTGATGTTGTACTAGGAGTCCAATGGCTACAATCCTTGGGTACAATAGCTTTTAATTTTCAAGAACTTTTCATCAGATTTTCTACAGAAGGAAAGGAAGTTGAATTAAGGGGTATTGCAGGGAAACCAGGAAAGATAATCAGCTCTAATGGTATGACAAAGCTTCTAAAAAAGGAGCAAAGAGGTGTAATTGCACAATTATGTTCGCTAGATGTTTCTACATTGTAATCATCTATTTCTCCAGATCTGCAAAAAGTCTTGGACAATCATTCCAAGGTATTTGAGACTCCCAAAGGTCTCCCACCTATGCATGACCATGATCATGCTATTCATCTAGTTCCAGGAAGTGTTCCTCCAAACATCAGGCCGTACAGATATCCCTATGTCCAAAAAAGTGAAATTGAACGCATGGTTGCAGAAATGTTAGAGGCGGGTATAATTCAACCAAGTTAAAGTTCTTTCTCTGCCCCAGTAGTATTGGTGCACAAGAAGGATGGATCATGGCGCATGTGTCCGGATTACAGGGAGCTCAACAAGCTCACTATTAAAGATAAGTTCCCCATTCCTGTCATTGATGAATTACTGGATGACTTGCATGGATCAATTTACTTCACCAAGTTGGATCTCCGTTCGGGATATCATCAAATTAGAATGAAGATTGAAGACATTCCAAAAATGACATTTAGAACTCATGAGGGTCATTATGAATTTTTGGTCATGCCTTTTGGCCTTACCAATGCACCATCAACATTTCAAGGTTTGATAAATTCAATTTTCAGACCATTCCTTAGAAAATTTGTGTTAGTATTTTTTGATGATATACTAATTTACAGAAAGTCTTGGAAGGATCATGTTGAACATGTTGACAAGGTGCTACAACTATTGGAGGAGAAACAATTATTTGCAAAAAGATCCAAATGTTTCTTTGGAGTCCAGGAGGTGGAATATTTGGGTCATATTTTATCTCATGAAGGAGTTAAGGTAGACCCTAAATTAAAGCCATTAAGGAATGGAAAATCCCCACATCCATAAAGCATCTGCGAGGATTTCTTGGGTTGACAGGGCATTATCGCAAATTTGTTAAGAATTATGGGAGAATAGCAGCACCTCTAACAACATTATTGAAGAAAGATGCATTTTCATGGACTCCGGAAGCAACAAATGCCTTTGAACATCTTAAAGAGGCAATGTGCCGAGCACCGGTCT
>Ga0115851_101283_pt2 | contig 12678 bp, 16 predicted proteins | sample InSIn2gowninarea_FD_83865 | JGI IMG/M metagenome (GOLD analysis project Ga0115851, IMG submission 83865)
AATCGCTTGAGGAAGTTATTAGGAAATTGGAGCATTATTATGAGCAGTCAAAGAGCAAGCCAAAATCTCAGAAATCTTGGAAATGGAAAGATAAAGCTAAAGGTAAATGGCAACAAAAAATAATAAGGCCTCAGGATGCAAATGAGAAAGAAAATGTTGCACCTTACAAGAAGTTTAATGGGTCACAACACGGAGGGTAGCAGAATAAAGGTGATGGTACAGGACAGTTGCAGTGTTGGACATGCGGTAAAGAGCATCTTAAGAGGGATTGTTCATAGAATTATGGTGGTAGGCCTCAGATTTACAGTACACAGGAAGCGTAGATAGTTGGGGATGTTGGGCAGAGCATTCCATAGATTTATGCAACACTGGATAACAAGCAAGAAGATCACCAAGCAATTGTTATCAAGATGGATAGTAAGCTTTGTGATCAAGTTATTTCCATTTTGATTGACCTTGAATCTAATTATAGCTATGTTAGTCCTGACCTGTTGGATAAGTTGCAGTTTGAATAAATAAGTGCATGCATAATCCTAGTTAATGTGTTTGAGTTAAGTGGTATGCCTACCTTAGCACATTTGAATGTATTGCCATTAGGATCATATAGTATGCTTTTGGGTATAGACTAGTTGTATCCTCATAGGACCAAAGTGGATTATTATGACAAGGCCATTGAGTGTTTGGATGACGATGGAGAATAGAGAATCTCGCAGGTTAAGAAGAAGGCAACATCAGTTAGAATGGTGACAACTATGCAGACAAAGTGCAGTCATAGAAAAGGGTGTGTGTTATTTACCATGCATATTTCTAGTGATAAAGGTAAGGATGTTGAAGATGCAGAGGTATTGAGTAGCTACCTGATCTTGCAGTAGTTTCAAGATGTGTTTCGAGCATATATTTCAGAGTTTCCACCTCATGGGGAAGTGGAATTTTCCATTGAGTTGGTACCAGGGGTAGTGCCAACATAGAAACCACCATATAGGATGAGCACTCCAGATTTAGTAGAGTTAAAGCTAAAGTTGAAGGAAATGCTTGACAAGGGATACATTAGGCCAAGTGTATCACCTTTGGGTGCACCGATGTTGTTTGTGAAGAAGAAGGATGGCATTCTCAGTTTATGCATTGATTACAGGCAGTTGAACCAAGTGACCATCAATAACAAGTATCCATTGCCGAAGATTGATGACTTGTTCGATCAGTTGAAGGGAGTAGTAGTGTTCTTAAAGATGGATCCGAGAGAAGGATACCATGAGGTACTCATTAAAGAAGAGGACATCTACAAGACTACTTTCTGGACCAAGTATGGGCACTATGAGTTTGTTGTAGTTCCGTTTGGTTTGACTAATGCTCCAGCTACTTTTATGTGCTTGATGAATAATGTGTTGCATCCTTATCTGGACAAGTTTGTTATTGTATTTATTGATGATATATTGGTATATTCTAATAATGGGGAAGAACATGCTGAACATTTAGCAATAGTATTGAGATTGTTGAGAGAGCGTTAGTTGTATGCTAAGCTCAGTAAGTGCAATTTCTTTTAGATAGAGGTACATTACTTCGGACACGTGGTTTCCAAGGAAGGCATAACAGTAGATCTAGAAAAGGTAAGGGTTATCATGGAGTGGACAACTCCTAGGAACGTGGATGAGGTAAGATCATTCATAGGGTTAGCAGGTTATTATATGAGGTTCATCAATAATTTCTCATATATTTCTTATCCTATTACGTCATTGCAAAGGAAAGGTAAGAAATTTGGATGGACAGAGGAATGTGCAACCAATTTTGAGCGGTTGAAGCAGTTGTTGACAAATGCTCTAGTTTTAAAGATTGTAGATCCAAACAAAGAGTTTATGGTATGTACAAATTCTTACAAGAGAGGCTTGGTGGAGTCCTTGTGCAGGAAGGACAGGTAGTATGCTATGAGTCACGAAAATTGAATGAGCACGAGTAGAATTATCTAACACATGATCTTGAGTTGGAAGCAATCATCCATGCTTTGAAGATGTGGAGGCATTATCTTCTTGGCAGGAGATTCATCTTGATGAGTGATCACAGTGGATTGAGGTATCTATTTGACCAACCAAATCTGAATGCTAGGCAAGCTAGATGGTTGGCCACGATCAATGAGTTCGACTTTGAGATTAAGTACATTAAAGGTAAAGAGAACATGGTTGCAAATGATCTTAGTAGGAGGATACAAGTGAATCATATAGCAACTATGAGTTCCTATAAGATAGATTTATAGGATCAGATCTTGTAGGTAGGTCAGTAGGATGATAGGTACATGGAGCTTATGCACAGGTTATAATAAGGTACAGGTGATTAGGATGTGGAATATCGTCTAATAGCAGATGGCTTGATAAAATTTAGGGACAAGATATATCTGTCAGACATCAATGAGCTCAAGAATCTTATCTTGAGTGAATTTCATGCTAAGACATATTTAGGTCACCCAAAATATCAAAAGATGTTGACAACAGTGAATAAGTTTTATTATTGGCTGAATCTTAAGAGGGAAGTGGCAAAGTTTGTGGCTAGATGTTTGGACTCTCAGTAGGTGAAAGCAGAGTATAAGCATCGAGGTGGATTATTTCAGACTATTCCAATTCTAGAGTGGAAGTGGGAGGTCATTTCCATGGATTTCATTACAGGTTTGCCAAGGACATCTAGGCAACATGATTCCATCATTGTTGTGGTTAACAAATTGACAAAGGTAGTGCACTTCATTCCAGTGAAGTCTACATGTTCAACTAATGATGTAGCAAATGCCTTCATCAGAGATGTAGTGAGGTTGAATGGTGTACCAAAGAAGATTGTGTTAGACAGGGATGCCAAGTTCACCTCTAGATTTTGGAAAGAGTAATTTCCAGCTTTGGGTATAGAGTTGGCCTTCAACACAACTTATCATCGCAGATAGATGGACAGACAGAGAGGGTCAACAGGATATTTGAGGACATGTTGAGGATGTATGTGATGCATTAGCAACAAAAGTGGGAAGAATATCTTCCACTGGTTGAGTTCGCTTACAACAATGGATGTCAAGAATTTTTTAGGATGAGTCCGTTTGAGGCATTGTATGGGTAGAGTTGTAATACTCCCATCAGTTGGAGTGATCCAGTGAACAAGGTGTTGATTGGACCGAACATGTTCTCAGAGATGGAACATGAAATGCAGGTAATCAAGAAGAATATGAAGACAAAACATGATAGACAGAAGAGGTGTGCAGATTATAACAGGATGTTTAAGGAGTTTCAGGTTGGGGAACAAATGTACTTGCACATCAAGCCCAAGAAGAGATCTTTGAGGATTGGATCATGTGCCAAGTTGACACCTCGGTTTGGGGACCCTTCAGGATTATTAATAGGATTGGACTAGTAGCCTATCGACTTGTACTACCTCTGATAATAAAAAGTCCATGATGATTTCCATGTGTCATTGCTTAAGAAGTATGTTAAAGATGTTGATCATGTGATTGACTAGTCTGTATTGTAGGTGGGAAGGAGAATTCCAACTGTAACCTTAGTGCATTTTGCAGAGAAATATGCTCATCCTATAGAACTGAGCAATCGAGCAGGTTAAAGTGCAATGGAAGCACTTTGGGCCCGATGAAGCTACATGGGAGATGGCAGATCAGATGTAGGCTATGTATCCTTCTCTATTTGCTGGTTGAGTGAATGTTTTTGGCATATGTTTTGGTATATTTATATATGTATATGGATGTAAATACCACCATGAATTTTGTTATAAATCTCCAATAATCAGTATGGGTGTCATGTCATTATGGTTCCTATGTGGTTATGTATCTCATGTTGGTTTGCTTCTCAACAAGATGATCATTGTAGATACTGCAACAAGTTAAGTTATAAAGCTCCATGGGCAGTATGTTTTTCTTTTCAACAACCTTGTTGGTCGTAGGTGTCATTGAACCCTGAGGACAGTGTTCCCCCAAGGGGGAGGGTTATGTAACAACCTTGGTAAAAAATACGTGTAATAAAGTTAATAAAGGCAAAAAATAATAACCATGGTTATGGGACACGTATTCCAAGTTGAATGTTGGGCAAAAACATAGTGATGGGGATCACTTGTAATTAATTAATGGCTATGGAAATTGGAAAAGGCAATGACAAGGTTTTGGAAAGGCATGAGGCATTAATTAGCATTTTATTTAAGAAAATAATAGAAATCATGAGAAAAGAAAGGTGAAAGGTCACAGGTTGCATGTGAGGAGAAAAATGAAGGAAAATAATGAAAAATTGAATAAATTAGAGGCCTCATTAATAAAAAGGCTTATGAGGATCAATTTGTAACCTTTTGTCAATTTTAGCTTGGAGTTGTCTATTCTACTCTCTCTCATACTCTTGGACATATAGATTTTTCTTGGAGCACTCTTAGAGAAGTGTGGCATACTTGGGATTTTGGAGTAAGAAGGCAAAGGAAGAGCAGGAAAGCACAAGAGGACATCAGGATAAAAAACTATAGCGGGTTTTTCTTGCAAGTACCAAGTTGTATGTATGATTTCCTTACTAGTTTTAGCATGCATGACACATGCATGTGGTTTCTTAGTTATGATCTATCATTGGCATGGAGGATTGCCTGGGTTGACAATGGATTTGCTTAACCTTGCCATTTCCTGGATAGTCATGGTGTTGTGGGTTTTATATTTGTTTTCTGGTTGGTACTTATGTTCCTTTGGCTGTGGTTTGAGTTATTAGTTCCTGGAAGCCTTGGTTGGATAAACGCTCTGGAAGCCCTATAACAACTTGGGTTGAATTACTAGTCCTGAAAGCCTTGGTTGGACAAATGCTCTGGAAGCCCTTGGTGGGTTGAGTTACTAGTCCTAGAAGCCCTGGTTGGACAAATGCTCTAGAAGCTAGACAACAACTGCGGGTTGAGTTACTAGTCTTGGAATCCCTAGTTGGAACAAACACTCTAGAGCCCTAGACAACTTGGGTTGAGACCAATCTCATGATGGTTAGTGATGTATGACCGTGAGGTGGAATCACTGGTTGAGGATTGAGATGGTTTGGCCTCTAGAAGCCTTGGTTTGGTTATGCTTGAGTTGTTTTATGAGATCCCACCTTCATGATTGGAATATGGCACGAGCGTGATTGGCTAAAAGAAATATTTGGTGAAGCCAATCTATGGTCGGGTGGTACGTGGAAGTCCCAAACCTAGTTTCATTTTGAATATGTGAATAAGGTATTATTTCCTCTTATATTTTATGGGTAAATATACTTGTTCATATGTGGCTTTTTATGGTTATTATATCCTTGTTATTTTTGTTTGTTATATGCTAGCTATGAGCATGTTTTATAAACAGACTTGATGGATGCTCCCATCATGTTTTGATTTGCAAATGAATGAACAATGAATATATGACCTAATAGATGATAATGCAACTATTGTGATAAGGCATTAATGTTTCCTTACAATTCTCAGATAAATATGAGACCCCTATGTTCAGATATGTTGTTATGACTTGTAAAATGTATATTTGTGACATGTTTTATGAGATTCCTATCATGGCTAGTAGGGGTCCAGTCAAGTCATTGATCAAGTGTTTGCATCAGTACCTTTGTTTCGATGTTATTTATCATTTCTCAAAGTTTCATGAAGTTCTGCGTAGTGGCTTGAGTCTTGGCACTGAAAAGTGGCACAAAATCAGGGTCATTGGCTCTCAACTTGCTGAAAAATCACTAGCATGCCCTTACTGTGGGAGCGACTAGAAGGCCTCAGTCGCATGAATGCCTTGTCATGGGAGTGGTTGGGGGTCTAGGGAAGTGAAATGTCAAGTTGTCTCACGGGTTGATCACCAAGAAAGGTTGGTTAGCTCCTGGAGGTTGTGTAGCATGTGTGGAAGGTCAGAATGATTTGGTTTGGTTGGTTCCACTTCCTTAACTGTACATGAGGAGTTGAATCACATCATAGTATCCTCTCATCACATGTTTACCCCAATAGACCAGTTAACTTGGGTAAATGTGGGAGGATGGTGTTACAATGTCCCAACTAATGTACGTCTGTCTAAAAGAAACTACAATTTCTAAGCTTGGCATACAATTGATGCTCTCTTAAAAATCTCGATACTGTTGCTAAATGTTTGACATGATTTTCCTCTTTCTTATAATATATCAATATATCATCGACGAATATAATCACAAACCTGTTGAGATAAGGACACAATACACTATTCATCAAGCACATAAAAGTAGTTGGAGCATTAGTCAAACCAAAAGGAACCACAACAAACTCATAATGCCCATACCTAGTCCTGAAAGTAGTCTTGTATATGTCCTCTTCTTTGGTGCGTACTTAATGGTATCCTTATCTTAGATCAATCTTCGAGAACATTACTACTCCCTTCAACTAATAAAATAAGTCATCAATCCCCGGCAATGGGTACCTATTCTTAATCGTTTCCTTGTTTAGCTGCTTGTAATCAATGCACAACCTGAGAGTACCATCCTTCTTCTTCACGTACAAATATTGGTGCACCCTAAGGTGATACACTGGGCCTAATGTATCCCTTATCAAGCATTTTCTTCAGTTGCAACTTCAAGTCTACTAACTCTAGAGTGCTCATCCTGTAAGTTACCTTTGATGCTGGGGCTGCTCCTTGTACCGACTCAATGGAAAAGTCCATTTCCCCATGGGGAGGCAACATTGGAATCTCTGTTGGAAACACAAGTTGAAATTGTTGTAATACAATGTACCTCTTGAGGATTTTTTCATCCTCAACATCCTTACACTTATCATTGGAAATATGGACTTCAAACATTACACACCCTTTCTTGCAACTGCGCTTAGCCTCCATAGCTGTGACTATCCTAACTGATGTAGGCTTCATATTTACATGCAAGATTCTCTTTTCCCCATTATCATCTAGGCACTAAATGGCCTTGTCACAACAATCTACTCTGGTTCGGTGAAGGTACAACCAATCCATACCCAAAATCATACTATATGATCCCAATGGAAGTACATTTAGATGTGTTGCTATAGGAATACCAGTCAGCTCAAATGCACAAGCTCTCACCCAGTGATGAACTCTCTTCTTAGTACCTATAACCAACTACACCAACCAAGATTCTGCATGCACTTCTTTTCTCAAGCCACACTTATCCATCAAGTAAATATTAACATAACTATAATTAAATCCAGGATCATTCAAAATAGAAACAACTCGGCCTTAAAGCTTACTTTCCACCTCAATAATGGATTCCTAATGATCTTCCTATTTGTTGTCCACAACTGCATAAATTCAAGGAATTTTATGACCAACGTCCCCAATTTTTTGCACCTCCTGAGCGCTATAGATCTGAGGCTTGCTACCCTGGTACAATGGACAATCCTTCTTGCGATGATTTTTGCCACATATCCAACATTGCAATGGTCCCCTACCATAACCTCTGTTCTGTTTCTCTCCAGGTTGCGACCCATGTCCCTTCTCAACTGCATTGAACTTCTTGTAAGGAGCGACACTTTCTTTCTCACCTACATCCTGAGGTATTCCTCACTTTCGTGGCCACTTCCTTTTAAATTTATCATTCCCCTTCAATTCATGCTTAGACTCAGCTTTGCGCTTTGACTGCTCATAATAATGTTTCAACTTCCAGATGACCTCCTCTAACGATCTAGGCTCATCAAACTCAATCTGGTCTCTATATGTCGTTGGCAACCCACTGATGAATGTATGAATCTTAACCTTCTCATCCTTGCGGTAAGGCATATACCTCAATAGCTCCAGGAACCTTCTAGTATAGTCATCATCTATCATAGAACCCATCTGCAACTCATAAAATTCCTTAGTTCTATCATCATAGTACCTCTCCGATAGGTAGTTCTTCTTGAAAGGTCTCTCGAACTCATCCCAAATAAACTCTTCTTCTCGAATTTCCTTGACATTATTCACATCTTCCCACCAAATGTTTGCTTTCCCTTTAAGACTGAAGGTGGTTATTTTAGCTTTCATGTTCTCTGAGTAGTTATGCAATCAAAAGAATTTCTTCATCCCAAGAAACCATGCCTCTGCATCTTCTGACTTATTCATCTCTCCATCGAATATAGGAGGCTTGAAATTCTTGAAATCCTTAGGAAATTACTCACTCCTCCTATAAGTATTATGATGGTGATGATGGTGATAATGTCTCCTAGATGAGGAACTAGAATGATGCCCATACATACCTATCCTCCTGTCAGGTGTATCCAGTGATCTGTTGCCTTTGACTATGTACCCTTGTCAAAGGCAATCATAGTCTGCATTAATTTTCTCTTCTTGCTCTTGATTGATCCTCAACTATCCCTGTCTCTACAAATCTCACAAGCTCTAAAGAATTAGTACATTGACTTCTACCTTCATTTCCTGAGCCCTTGCAAGTCTGTCGTGAGCCTCAACCAACTTGTCATTATTTGCATTGACACTTTTGATCTTTGCCCTTAAACTCCTCATTGTATCTACTATACCAGGAGAATACTCATCTCATTGTTACACAATTGATCTGTAGGGAGAGTCACAAGAAATGCAGTCTACCATTTTTCTCATCATCTCAGATTCTCTTCTTCCTACAAGTAGGCCATGTCAGATAAACCAAATAGATACCAAAATCAAAACCAAACCTCAACGACATTAAGGGGAGGCTTGTTTCATCTGCAAAATCAATCCACATTAGCATGATACATGTGTAATCATATGAATATGAATATGCCAACATCATGCATGACAATACCAATTGTATACCATGACCCCATGCATGACAACCATAACCTTGACAACATTATATTTTACGCAAAGAGAGCACAACCCACTCTGATACCACCCTATAACTGCATCCTCCCACATTAACCCACTTTCACCTGTTTGCTTAGGGTAAACATGAGCCAAGGGTCACTATGATAATACTCAACCTCCTATATGACCTTAAGGAAATGGAGTCGAAAACTTAAGACCTTACCAACTTCCCTTAGGTGTTACAGGACCTTTAGGATCCAACCAACCCCTACAGGTGTCCAACCCCTAGCAAGGCCTCCAAGCGACTGTAAACCTCCAGTAGCTCCCATAGGCCTGCTCCCCAATGACTATGGACTTTTACAATTAGTTCTTTGCCAGCGAACCCAAATTATGAGCCACTTTTTCAGGGATAGGACTTAGGCCTTTGCTCATAACTCAATGAAACTTCCAAAAATGATGATACCATAGAAACAATGCTTCTAAACCAAGAACTTGAGCAAGGACTTGACTTGAACCCTCCCAAATAGGACAAAAATTCTGTCAAACACATGGTAAACATGCAACCTACAAGTCATGAATGCATATCTAAACATAGGGATCTAAAACTTATCTGAGGTTTAAAAATAAGGATCAATGAATTCTCATAATAACTGTCATAACACGAATTGAGTCATGCATTCATTAAATAAACAATCATTAATTAAAATGTGATAAGAGGCATACTTAAATCTATTATATAACCGTGCTTATAACTAGCAAATAACTAGGTAGATAACAATGATAGAACAACCATTAAAGCCACATAATAACAAGTATATTTATTCATCAAAGATAAGAGAAACTTAACTCTTAGTAATCATATTCAAAATCCAACCAAGTGAGGGACTTCCACGTACCACTCAACCATAGATTGACTTAACCAAATATTTTTTTCATCAAATCACTTTTGTGCCATATTCTAGGCATGAATATGGGATCTCATGGGATAAACCAACCAAAAAACAACCAAGGAAATCCATAGGTTAAACCACCTCCACCCTCACGATACCATGATCTCACGTAAATTGGTCCTGAGATCACAAAACCAAACCGAGCTTGGATGCCTCAGAATTCCTTCACCATCCCTTGAGGAACTTTCCTGTCTCCACCCACTTGTTGAGGGCTTCCTGAAGAAAACCATATCCACCTTCAACCCTAGGGATTTTCCTGATACCACCTCACCCAGATCCAAAACCTTCCGACAATCCAAATCTCAACCAGGAAAGAATCCCATAGCACCATGGCTATCAGAAAATGGAAAGGAAAGGCTAAAACCACTGTCAAAATCCGACAAAACCCATGCCAGTGACAACAAGAGAACCAAATATACACATGCACATATCATGCATGAAAAAACTAGGTAGGAAATCATACATGCAACATGTTACTTGCAAGTATTCTTGCTGAAGCTACTTGATCAAACCTTTCCTTGCCTTCCTTTGATTTCCTTGTCCTTCCTTTGCTTTCTTTGTCCTTCCTTTCCTTCTCCTCTTGGTGCTATTTGCCTCTCTGAGACTAATTCCAAAACAAAACTGACAAAAGGGCCCAAACTAATGCTATGATGTCTTTTTATTATTCATGCCTCTAATTTCTTCATTTTCCTTAATTTTCCTTCAATTTCCTCCTCACATGCAACTTGTTACCTTTCACCTCCCTTTTCTTCTATTTTCTTTTATTTTCATAAATAAAATGTTAATTAATGCCTCTTTTCCCTTTTAAAGCCTTTTCCAATTTCCCCTTAGCAATAATATATAGAAAGTGATGCCCACTAGGATATTTTGCCCAACATTTAGCTTGGAATATGTGTCCCATGACCTTGATCTTATTTTGCCTTTATTAACTTTATTACATGAACTTTTTAACCTGGGGTTGTTACACCAAATCTATAGATCAAATCCCTGTCCTCTTTACTTCAAAAAACAAAAGCAAAATAATTGTTTCCATAATAATAATGAGTTCATTGTTGTCAAGTCCCACTAGCACAATTGGTTAAGGATGGGCCTCGTTAGAAAAGTGACCCAGGATCAAACCTCACAGAGGCTATTGCACACGTGCTAGGGGGGAGGAGACACGCTAAAATTCAATCAGCTTAGGGTTGGTGTGGCCTAGGCCTGATGTGATTATAACACCCTCCTCCGACATCTACCCAAGTAACCGACCAACTGGGGTAAACATCTGACGAGAAGTTACTATGATATGATTTGACCTCCTAAATCACATTAAGGAAGTGGAACCGAAAAAACACACCATACATACCTTCCACAACAACAACAAGACCCTCAGGAACTATCCCAACCTCTCCGATAACCAGCCCCTGAGTCCCACTGAGTTTTTAGACCAATTAACCCCCGGACACTCCCATGATATTGGCATGCATGCGTCTAAAAGGCTCTGGATGCTCCCAAAACATGGTATGCCAACATCCAAGGACTATTTTTCTCAGTGATGTGCCATTGTCCTCGGGATTTGAGCCACTTTTTCAGGCCTAGAGCCCAGGCGACTGCCCAGAATTCAATGATACCTTCATAACAAAAAGATAACAAGGGAATGATGATACAAATGCAATTACTTGAACAAGCCCTTAATTGGACCCCTACTAGCAATGGCAGGCATTTCGTTAAACATATCAAAAATATGTAATTTACAGGTGTAAACAAAAGATCTAAGCATAGGGGTCTCATACTCATCTAAGAATCACTAAGAAGCATTGATGCCTCAACACATTAGTTGCAGTTTCATCCATTAGGCCATAGATACATTGTTCATTCACATACAAGTAAAAACATGATGATAGCCATACATAGCCACTATCATAATACATATTCATAACTAGCATAATAACAACAAAAATACTAAGGAAACCACAACCATATAATCCACATATAAACCAATACAATACTCATAAAATAACAAGGAGAAATAACCTCATATTAATGATGCAAAAACCAACCAATTGTGGGACTTCCATGAACCATTCGACCGTAGACATGGCTGAGCCAAAACTCCCTTCAGCCAGTCACCTCCATGCCATATTCTAAGCATGAATGTGGGATCTCATAAAAAACATCAATCAAAACCATCCAGGGCTTCCAGAGGCTAACCACCTCAACCCATCAACCAGTGATTCCACCTCATGGTTGGACATCACAAAACCATCATCAGATTTGTCTCTACCCAAGCCTTTTAGGGGCGTTTGTTCCAATCAAGGCTTCCAGGACTAGTAACTCGACCCACAACTGCTACTGGGATTTTAGAGACTTTGTCTAACCAGGGCTTCTAGGACTAGTAACTCAACCCACCAACGACTTCCAGAACTTTTTCCAAGCAAGGCTTCCAGGATTAGTAACTTAACCCAAGTTGTTATAGGGCTTCTAGAGCATTTGTCCAACTAGGGCTTCTAGGAACTAGTAACTCAACCCAAGCTAAGGAAACATGAGAATTAACCAAAAAACAAAGAAATAAACCAACAACACCATGGATATCTAGGAAATGGCAAGGCTAGGCAAATCCATTGTCAATCCAAGCAATCCTCCATGCCAGTGATAGATCATGACCAATAAACCACATGCATATGCCATACATGCCAAAACTAGTGAGGAAAACATACACACAACTCGGTACTTGGAAGCAAAACCCACTATAACTGCTGATGCAATGTCTTCTTGCACTTTCCTGCTCTTCCTTTGCCTTCTTGCTCTAAAATTCCAAGTATGGCACACTCCTCCAAGAGTGCTCCAAGAAACTCTAAGTGTTCAAGAGTGTGAGAGAGAGAGAGATAATAGAGAGAAAGCTCCAAAATTGAACTAACAAAAATCTGTGTACTGATCCTCATAAGCCTTTTTTATTAATGAGGCCTATATTTTCTTCATTTTCCATTATTTTCCTTAATTTTCCATTATTTTCTTTCAATTTCC
>Ga0115851_101406_pt1 | contig 12678 bp, 8 predicted proteins | sample InSIn2gowninarea_FD_83865 | JGI IMG/M metagenome (GOLD analysis project Ga0115851, IMG submission 83865)
AGAGAAGAAGCTAGTAACTCTGTGAGTGTGGTGGGCTCCTCCCGGATGTGTTTTCCTCACTTATGTGGTTTTCTTGGTACATGAATCTCTTGGGAGGAATCACTCACAGTTTCTTCATCCCTTCCAATGGGTGCTGGAGAGAAAGTGGGGCTTGTAGCCTCATGTAGATAGCTTCCTGTTGTTTTGGAGAATTTGGTATCTACGGATAAATATTAATTCCCAAGATAAGTAGCCATATCTAGAACAATAGTTTAAAGTGTTTTATTCTTTTCCTATAAGAAATAGATAAGATAAGAAGATGAGAAGACCTACTTGTAGTTCCACTTTCCTCTTGTATCCTTTGTATCGATCGTGTTGCTCTTTCCTGTACTTATATGCTTGAGAAGTACCTATAAACACAATAGAAAACAAAGAATTGATCAAAGAAAAAGATCTATTGAATATAAGTAAATGGAATCAGATACATTTCACATATATAAACATTGTAAGACAATACAAACATATGGGAGAAAGGTTCAAACACTTTATTGAATAAAAGAAGGAATTATGACCACTGTGTCTGATTTAAAGCCATTCCTCCAACTTGGATCCCATCCACATCACATCAAAAGCATGACAAACTTGTAGCATTACAATACTTGTTCAAAGCCAAATATCATAGCAACATTATCTCCTTACAATTCAACATAATCCAACCCCCGATCACTTAGATGAGTGGTCAATTTATAGGAAGATGAAGGAGGTTTTTTCATAAATGGTGGCATTGAATGGCCTTCCATACTTAGAATTAGTTCCATGGAGGAAGGGATGAGAGGATATGATGCATCGTAACTCATTACTCATCCATTTTCGAGCTCATAGGAATTGATAAGTGAGGGAACCTTCTAGATGACTCCGAAAGATAAGAATATTCCCCAAACCCTATGTGAATTTCGCTCAATTTCACCCAGCGCAGGTGAAAGGAAGCCTAAGTGCTCTGCAGAGCACCCTAGCATGGACTTAACTACTCTACAACACACCCTTACATGGGCCTACCTACACTGGTCCCTCTAGAGTCTATTTCTAGATGTCTTCAAGTCATGAAACTATCTGGGAAGGAGGCATTCAAAGGGGTGACTTTTTTAGGGCATGTAGAAACTAAAATTAGGGTTTGATGAGCCCTAAAACACTGATCTGAATGATTGGATTGATGTATCCAAATGGACCTGTAACAGTTGCCCCCAAAAGCATGAAGTTTGAAAAATGCCAATGTCAAATGAAATGATTTAAAATGTGATGAGGAGGTATCGAAGTGGAAGGTGACCTGCATCAATTACAATACATATATCATGATATTTTATTTTACATGAACCACTGAGGGAATGGATACCCATGCTCAACTTATAAAATTTCATTACAAGTACATAAACAATCATCTACAAAGATAGACCCATGATCAGAATGACCATCAATGTAAAGTCATTGTACATATGATTTAGTACTCTTGAAATCGCAACCCGAATGGATGAAACTAGATTTGGGGTCTTCTATCTCATTCAATCATTCACTCAAGTATGATTCTAACCATGTGAATATGTGATCTAAAGTTGAGCATGGGAACACACCATCTCATTACCAGCCAATGATGTAATCTATTAATAGATGCGAGATAAATCATCGATAATGATAATGATCCTCAATGTACTATAGTACATTCTACATGGTGTGAACGGATGATTTGATGTCGAACACCATACAAAGTCTTTTGGTCAAAGGCCATTGGTGTCAACCTATTTCTAGAAGTGAGAAACCTGCCATTGATGCATGCAAGCCTCAAGGTACTGGAAGGGTGTTTCTAAGTCAATTTCTTGGATAATGTGATGATGTCGACAAGAAGCGGCTCATTGCAAGAGGGCCTTGATGTATCCCACATCAACAACATGAAATGAGTGTAGTGATTTTGGAGATGGAATTTGACTGACAACACAAGGTTTAGGAATGGCTGTCATGAAAATGAAGGTTTATGGTATTGCAAAGGATGAATTTTGACTGAACGACTTCTCTTGAACATGTTAGTGACACTGAAATGAATTGGTAGCATTGACCCAAAACAAAGTGATGGATGGTATGATATACCAAAAATATGATAACCATCAAGTTAATAACCCAACCCAAATATTTACGGTGATGGAGTGAGTGTCATGTTCAAGAGTGACCTACTACCATAAAGTGGTTTTCCCCTTTTTCCCATTTTCCCCAGTCGTTGTTGACGAGTACCTCTTTATTTTTATCAATATTGAGGAGGATAACATACGTGTGTTGTATAATTCCACCCTTCGGGTGAATCCATCACTATTTTATGTTTTAACAAGTCTAGAGGAGGTGAAACTTAGTCTTGTCTAGATGGAAAAGTTTGCCGCTATTTGATGTTTTAACGAGTTTAACGACCAAGATAAATCAATCCTTTTCATTTTTAGAGAGTTTTGAAAGGTACAAAAAGAAAAATCCACAAGTTCTTTTTCATAAATGAATCTCTCAAGCCCGAAAAAGCATAAAATAATACAAGATAGATGTCCTTTCCAATTCGTTAATGAGCTAGAAAGGACAAGCACTCGACAATCTTTTCATATTTCGAGGGTCTGAAAAGAGCTTAAAGAGAACTCCACTTTGAGGAATGAGTGGTTTCTAGGATAGTAATTGGTTCTAGTGATGTTGGAACTTCTCAAAAAATGTTGATTTATGTGAAGAGGTCCACTAATAAGACCACTCATTACAACTGTTCCTCAAAAAAGGGTAAAACAACCAAGTGAAAGTGTGTGATCGGCCAAGCAGATAGTGATGATGGAAGGAGAAAAACCAAGGCTCATCTGGAGGAAGAGGCTAATGGGATGTAATGAGGGTTAAAATGGAAATGGGTTCACTCTTAGACAAGCTTGAATCATAGGGAACTATGCTTGGATTTAGTGTCCTATTTACACAAGCTTGAAACGAAAAACTATGCTTGGAACTAGTTCCATTTTTACAAAAGCTTGAAATGAGGAAAAACTTCTCTTGAAATTGGTTTACATGCCCCCAACATGATGAAAGGGAGAGTCTCCTCTAACCATATGGAAGTTTCTGCAGTGAAGTAGGACGGTTATCCAATAACTTTTTGGCTTCATTCGGATAGGGACAAAGGTGAATGGGATGATTCCCTTCACATAACCTACAAGGAAACTTAACTTTACCACTAGGTGCATGCCACCGAAGCTTCATTAAATTCACCTAAGTAGACTACTCATGGCTATCAAGTGAATAGAATGAAGGTTTGTTTACGAGATCAAGTGAAAGACTCGACTAGGATTTTACGAGATCTAATCAAAGACTTGAATTGGAACTTTGCTCCAGGGGACCTTGTTTCATTTTTTAATGAGCTTGACACAAGATAAGGAGCTCCACTCAGGGACCTATTTCAATTTTTTAATGAGGTTGACATAGTAAAAGAACTACCCTCAGGGAGCTATTTTTTTTTAATGAGATTGACACAGTAAAAGAACTATACTTATATTCCTTGTTTCATTTTTTAATGAGGTTTACACAAAGACCAGGAACTATCCTCATAGACCCTTGTTTCATTTTTCAATGAGGTTGATGCAAGACCATGAACTATCCTTGTACCCTTTGTTTCATTTTTTAATCAGATTGACACAAGACTAGGAACTATCATCATACCCCTTGTTTCATTTTTTAACGAGCTTGACACAAGACAAAGAACTGTGCTCATACTCCTTGTTTCATTTTTTAGCGAGCTTGACACAAGACAAGGAACTCTACTCATCTCCTTGATCATGACCCATACGAGGTCATGAATTCCAAGAGGTTCTCATATGGTGGGAGAACAATGCTCGGAAAGAGATATCTGGTTCTAATGCCCTCAATACATAATGTACAACATCATTGAATTGATCGTCAATTTATGGAACAATTTTCCACATAATTAACCCATGGCGGGGATGATAATATTGGTACAAAAGAACCATTTAGGGAAGATGGCTAACTGGAAGCCATATTTGGACCGCGAAATGAAAGCTGGTCAACGGTGACAATTTTGCCTTCATTCAGGAAACAAATCACTCAAAGAGTGTTGAAACAATAGCTCCCATGTCATAAACATAGTCACGCCCAGGAAGTAAATTGTAATCTAAAGGTCCTGGGACTACCATCACATTCAGATAAATAATTTTTCCTCCCAAAGTAATAGGTAAATGAGGAAGGATCCCTAATGGCTGACTAGTTCCTCTGTTAAAATCCAACAAATTCTAGGTAACTGACACAAATGGCAGCGAACCGAGCACTTGCCAAGTAGTAGAGGAAAGGATACTCACAGATGCACCTTCATCTATAATAGTGTGAGATACAATCATATTACAAACTTGTACTATGATATGAAAAGGCACATAAGAAGGAAGACGGAATCCTACCAGTCGAGTCCAATCAAAGGAAGTGACCAGACTACTTGGAGTGGGTACTATAAGAAAGGGAGAATTGACCCCTTGAGTTATGAGAACTGGAGGATTTTCCTCCTGTCTTGATGGAATAGGAGGATTTCCCCCAAGCTCATTTAAATCTGAAGAAGCAAAAAGAACCTGAGTGGTATCATATTCACTCTCTTCGGGAAAGGTACAATTTACTGAAGGTGAAATCAGGTCAACTATTTCCTTGACCTATTGATTTCGGTTAGGTATAGACTCATAGGATTCACTTTCAGAGAGAGTGGGTTCAACAGATAATTGATTTTGGTCAGTCAATTTATCAACTAGTGAAGGATTAACAGAGAGTCTCCTATAACCAGATGGAAGTCTCTGCAGAGAAGTAGGACGATTATCCAATTCTTTTTGGGCTTTGTCCAGATACAGACAAAGGTGAATGGGCTGATTCCCTTCACATAACCTACAGGGAAACTTAACTCTACCATTCTTTCCATGAACCTTATTACCACTAGTTGATGGTGTGTCACCAGAATGATCTCTAGAAGTTGATGACACAGGATGATGTGAACGGGAAGACCATTGTTCTAAGATATGAGGAATATTAGGACAATTTCAAAGAAGATGGTCTCTCATACAAAGTTTGCATGGAAATCAAGCTTTGTGAGGCTTGATGGAGGGTTTCTCATCAGATGTTGCTTTCAAAGCAATGGTTGCTTGGTTGCCCCTATGCTGAATTTTCTTCTTCTTCTTCTTCTTCCCCTTCTTCTTCTTCTTAGCCACCTGGTTACTAGTACCAATACTTTCACCAGGCGAAGAGGAAGAAGGGGAGGAAGAAGCAACCGAGGAAGAAGGAAAAGGGTCAACTTTAGGATCAAATGGAGGTTGATTTTGTCCAATTGGAGGTGTACTAGATTACAGAGAAATCATGGCATTTTGAACCAAGAAGGTTGAAAACAACCATACTGGTAACCCAATGGTAAATCTTGGAATGGATAATGTAGCCATATAAGGAGCACCAATATTTCCAAAAGGAGGAAAAGGACTAGGATTCCCATCAAAAGGAATTTCTTGATCGGTGGAATTTGGATTTGTCACCATATGTTTCAACCTAAGATCAACTAAGGAGTGAGCGTGGAGGATTTTATCTGTGGTCAATTAAATTTATTTCAATCAAAGTAACGTAACAAAATAAAAGAGGGATAATCTAGGAAAAAGGTTTACCAAGCAACTGTGAACTACAAAATACCTCTCAGCGAACGAAGAATTACAGGCAGACAATCTCCCCGAATGTTGTGTTCAGTGTATCATAGTGTACAATGCAGCCAACTTGGTTACCTAAGGATGCATAGGAACCTAGTGTTTTCCTCCCATATATACCTGAAAGTACATGGAGGATCAATCTGTATAAGCATTGTCTAATGCAAAACTGCATAGTGAGAGCATTCCCATATATTTTACGTACTGTAACACCACCTTATATACTCTAAGGTATATGGACAAGCTATGATATATTCAGGTATGTGGAATGAGATATCACACTCGAGATGTATTGCAAAGGAGTTAGTGACAACTGCTTTATTTTACGATGCTGGAACACGTCTCTAGCCTAGACCTCTAAATGTTTTTCGTTAGGTGATAATGCTCCATTAGGTAAATTCAGATAAATTTTAAGTTGATCTTGCTAAGGAATATTCCTTTCAGGTTCACCACGTGATGTATTATGAAATTCCTAGGAATGCAACTATCATGATAAGCATTCTTTCCATTCAATTTAACGATGAAAATCCTAGCTACTTAGGGATAGAGCAATTAGATTTTTTTTATCAAAGAGAAAAGAGCACAATCTAATGAAATTTCCCTACACTATTCCTATGAGCACACACAAAATTTTTCAATGAAATATGCACATAATCAATCTTTCATAAGAACGAAGACTTTTACGACAATTCTATTTCGAAGGAAAAGAAGACATTACGACACTTTCTTTCGAATGAAGATTAATCAACTATATTCTAACTTTGACTATAGACTGATAATGACAAAGAAAAAATTAAAGAAACATTAATCAATCAAATCAAAGTAGGTGTTAGGGTCCAACCCTAAGCCCCTTATTTATGTAATAGGATTGAGTCATAGTTACAGTTAAGTGAAGAGTCAATAAAGCCCATATTAATAATTGTAAGTGGTTAACCCGCATTTAATGAAGGGACCACAGTTAGTTGCAAATGGGCCATGGTATTAGATAGATGGTATTAATAAGAACCATGGTATTGCATGTATGAATCCTATATAAAGGATATAGACTCCCCTCGAGGAGCATCATGTCTTATTTTGTAATTGAGCTCAACTATATTGGAGGTTGCCCCCTTAAAGAGGCAAGTGAACATTTCTTTCTGAATAATAAAATACTTGATGTTATTTCTCATTGTTCTATTTTCTAAGTATATTTATTCACATATTTGCAATTCTGGTATAGACTTGTAGGTTAAGAGCATAACAAGTGGTATCAAAGCGCTTTCTAGGGCCGGTGGGATCTCCAATTTTTAGCAAAAAAATTTGGCTAGAGACGTGTTCTGACGTCTTTAAACCATGGGATTTGTCATTGAGCGTGTTAGTGTCGATATCTTCATCCCTCCGTCAGTGATAAAAATTCTCTTTTTGCATGCATTTTAGGTGTCTCATCCAATCATCTGCATTCCATTAGATCAAGGATCATCTGATGGTAGTGGTTCTTTATCAATTTCCCTCATGCTTTTTATCTGCTGGCCTATTTACACATGTACAGATCATTTGCTGTAATTTTTATTTCATTTCAGTTGTGGAAGTCATTTTAGGGTTTCAAGTCTCATTAGGTCTAAGGTTTGCCACGATGATCTTCAAAAGCTCAATAATAGGCCATCAGTCACATGAGGATGTTCAATGAGTTCATAAAATCAGAAATTAGACTACTGATGATTTGCTCCATAAAGGGTTTTTATCTCAAAACTCTAGTTTGAGGTGAAAACAAGGTTTTTCCGCTTCTTGTACAAATTTTATGTAATTTTATCATTTTCATATGTAATAAAACATCATCTACAGCTCTGAGTCACCTTTCCAAACTTCTGCACTCTAGCTCCTGCAAAAGAAACAAGAAAATCCAAGCATTAGTCCATCAAATGACAAAAAGAGAGCCAAACTGCAACACAGGGTTTTAAAGGACAAAGTGAAAAGGAAAACTTTAGAAAGTGGGTTTTCTAAATGAAAAGTTAAAGTCAAACATATATAAAGGGATAATTTGTGTTGAAGACTTCATTTGTGCTAAAAGTGAGAGAGAACAAGGAGAAAATCGTGTTTTGAGGTGAAAAGAGGGAAATTGCAGCAAGTTTCAAGATTTCTCTTGGCGCGGCGCACCTGGGCATTGGCGCGGTGCACCTACCCAGCATGGTGCACTGGAAGTAGGATTTACACATAGTTTTGAATGGGCACGGAGCACCTGGGTGTTGGTGCAGTGCACCAGTTTTCCAAACCATAAAATCATTCAATCGACTTTCTAAAAATCCAAATTTTGCATTCCTACAAGTAAGTAAAACCTCCATTTTCCATAGCAAGACATTTTATCATCCTTGATGGTGTTTTGATAGGTGAAAAATCAAACCCTAAATTGCTTCATAGTTGCATTGCAAAATTGTTTAGGGTTTTTTGTCATTTTTGCTGTTTATAATCTCTTGCATCATTTTCTCATATCCCATTCCTCTCCACTAAATTTCCCTAATTTTATTTCCCTTTCCCTCATTTGCACTCATCTTACTCCCTTTTTCCCAAACCACAAAACCCTAACACCTAATTCCCACTATTCCCCAAACCCTAATCTTCATTCCCTAGTAACCCTTCAACTAGTATCAAAATCTTCCTTTCCCTTATATTATCAGTCCACTCATCAAGTCCTAAAGAAGAAAACAACAATCACCTATTCTTGAGAAAATCTCTTCATACTCATCATTTTACACCATACAGTGGAAAATATGGAAACAGATTCAGCTTATGAAAGGGATGAAGAAACTGTGAGTGATTCCTCCCAAGAGATTCATGTACCAAGAAAACCACATAAGTGAGGAAAACACATCCGGGAGGAGCCCACCACACTCACAGAGTTACTAGCTTCTTCTCTTGCAGTAACATGTTTTAAAAATCAGTCTTGCTACTAGTTTTGTGAGATGGTGGAGAGGGTGAAATACCACCATGAACTTGCCAAGCTATTTTTCCTTCATCTTCACAATGGCAACTTAGTAGGTGTTTCCTTCACTTTGACACTTGAAACTATAGCTGTAGCAATAGGTATTCCAAATGTAGGTGAACAGTGGAACAAAGGACAACTTGTGGGCAAAGAGCATTATGAGCCTTATATCAAGGCTAGTTATCAAAAGCAAATGAGTAGGGTCTTTCCTTTCAGATACCTACGAGACACTTATGCTCCACTCATGAAGCTTATTATCAAATACTTCACTTATGAAGGGAAATTTTCTTGCTTGCACACTTATCATGTTATATTATTGATGCATTTCACTAGAGTGAGGATGATGAAGCTCCCCTATTTCATATGCAGAAACATTGAGAAAATGGCTACATTGGTGCAAAGAAAACCTCTTCATCAATAGTTCAACAACATTTATCATTTTTCATTGATCAATATTTTTGTTTTGCATCAGCTGAGTTTGTTGAATGTTTCATGGGATACTTTCATTTCACATGAGGTTTTCAAAAGCTCTCAAGTGACCCCATTAGTGTTTCAAGAGGAAGGAGGGCCTTCAAATCAAACAGAGGTTCATGAGACTCAAACTACAGGTATGCCAGTATTTGTCACTTATGAAAAGGGGACAAGGAGGCCATTTTTAGCTGCAAAATGAGTACTATCTCCACCAGGGGTGGAAGGGGTCTCGTTTCCCTCACTAAACAACAGGCAAATGCTATCTTCACCCAGGGTGAAAGGGGCTTTGCCTTATTCTTCATTAGAGCAGGTGCAGGATAAAGGGAAGCAACCATTGCATAAGGAAGGGCCTTCTGAAGGTCAAGAGATAGATTTAATTTTGAATTAGGAGGATAATACTGATTTGGGCTCCCAAAGCTCAACACTCAAGGAGATCATCAAAGAACAAGAAGCTGACATCCATGACTTATCTCTTAACCTTGAAAGGGATAAGTGGATCATTAATTACCTTGAGAAATGGAACAATCAATTGGATGATAAACAGACAATCATGGAGCTGCAAACCATAAGGGAAAACAAGCAAGCAAGAAAAGAAAAAAAGTCAAATTGACACCCCTTGAGCAAGAGATTGATGCTGATCGGGAATCTTGGCTAGAAAGGGAGAATATGCACTTGGAGAAGCTACTTGAGAAATCCAATAAGGAGAAAAAGATGTTGTGGCACATGGCTTATCACTATTTGGCATGAAACAAAATTTGCAGAAATACGATAAGGTGCCTAAAAGCCAAGTTGAGGAAGACTTTGAGGAGCAAGAAAGAGAAAGATAAGCTCAAGATATTGGCTGAAGCTTCATTGGCCCACCATAGTACTTGATGTAGATCACTCATGCCAAAGTTCAAGAAATTTGGTAAACTTTTTGGCAATTTTGGATTTTTGAAGGAAAAAACAGGTTTTTTCAGCAGGTGCGTAGTGCCACCTGGCACTCACTTTTCATAGGGACCTCCTTTGGAAGAAAAATTTTCATTTTTGGATTCCTTATGAAAATTTATGCATGCCCAGAAATTACTAGGAAATGTTGACAAGTTTTGGACCTCCAAAAGCATAAAAAACACCTAAAAAATGCCCTCTCTACCACTTTTTGGCCACACAGGAAGCAGTTGGGAGAACTGATTTTTGGAGGGAAAATGGGCACCAAATTCAAAAATTCCACTTTTCCTAGAAAGTAGACATATATATCTTTCCAACAAGCCAACTTGGAATAAATTTGGTGAAGGGGAAAACCTCCAAATTTAGCTAGGAAAAATAGTTATGCATAGAAAAAGTGGCGCTACGCACACGAGGAAAAAGTGCCAATTTTGCTCAAAAACTCTGTTTTTCACCTAGTTTTCTTCCAGTTTGAGTTTTTCTCTCTTATGGTCAAATTCATGATGTGAAATGATGTAAATTGATGTAATCTAATTTAAAAATGATAAAAATTGACTTGATATGGTAGATACATCAGTTGTAGGTGGTTTGGAGTTGAATGAATCAGTTTCCTAGGTTTTAGAGGCAAGTTCCACTACCTACTTTTGTGTCCCTAGTTTAGATATGGTTGAAACCACTCTTCTTCTAATGGATTTGACCCCTGATGGATAGTACAGGTGGTCTAGAGGTCTATATCATGTGTTTTTTCAGTCATTTGTCAAGGTTGGACTCTTGTGAATGCTTTGAGCATTATTGTACATTCATTTCTGCAGTTTGGTAAGGAAATAGACCAGGGTTTGTAGAATTTTGTAGGATTCTTGTGGCAAGGTGATAGGTCCCTATAATACTAGTGATTACCCCATTACTATTATAGTTTTACCCCTTATTAACATTGTTGTACCCCCATTCCCCCCATATTTTTATTACTGTGCCCCATCGAATCCCTCTATTGTTATTTTTGTGGCTTTATATTATTATTGTTAGGTCGGCTGGATTATATTCTGACTCCTTACACTCCTATATATAGAAAGGAGGTTTTGTCATTTGTATCATCCAAGAATTATTCATTTATGTAATGTAAAGGAGGTTTCCCCCTCAAAGAGGCTAAATTCTAAGGCGGGGATTTATCTTTTCTATCTTTTCTTTAGTTGGTTTCATAACATTTGGTATCAGAGCTTTGGATTCTAGGGTTTTGCTACTCCAAACAGGTCATCATGGCATTTTCACTATAAATTTTTTTCTGTGATGTTTCAGAAGCTAAAAAAAAAACCCATTTGAGAAGACATCGTGCTGAATCTCGGTTCCGAATTTCAGAACTTTTTGTGCTATATTTGTGGAGATAAGATCTGAGGAAGTTGGTCTTCTTGCAGACTCCTGAATTACATTCCAAACAGGTGACTTGAGAAAATCGTCATAACATTCTTTCTGAGCATCGGATTGAAATTTCATCAGAAGGTATAGAAAAAGGATGGAATGTACTTTCTTGTATATATTTTTTCAGAGCTAAAGGTTGAAACAGTGACTCGTGGCACATCGTACAAGTTTGCTCTACTGAACTAGTATATAAGCAGGTTACTGTGGGAGATTTTGCATAACTCTTCCTTGGAGAATCCAATTTGGATAAAACTGGTGGCATTGGAAAGAGGACACAGAAGGCTACTATAATTCACAATTTTGGAACTGGATGGTTTGAAATTACAGAGATACATCAGATTCAATATCAGGCTTGTACAAAGTGAAAAAAGGCGTGTAGTTTTTTTTAAATTTTTGCGTAAGCTTGGTTTGAAGGAATTCAAAGGGCATAGCAAAGCATTATTATCGGTAACTGATGCCCCAAGGAAAGAAAATAAAAACAACTAGTAAGGAACCTGAAAACTCTAGCATGACTCATGAAGAAGAGGACGAATTTCTACATGATATATCAAAATTACAAGAACAAGTGCAACAAATGTCACACTCACAAAAGCTAATAGAAGCTAAGATAAATGGCATGGAATCAAAGATAAATGGAGTGGAATCTAAGATAAAGGGAATGGAAGCTAAGATGGATGATTCGAAGATAGATTTGAAGAGAGACATGGCAGATTTGAAGACAAACATGGCAGATTTGAAGACAGATTTGACAAATTTTCTACAAGAAATACTTACTAATGGTGAAAAGGTTGTAAAGGAAACTCATGTTGTGAACAAAAGAAATGTTAATCATGATTCCATAGACTCTAATGTTGGTTCGAAGACCCACCATATTCCCAAAATCGATATGCGGAAGTTTGATGGCAAGGATCCTGCAACATGGATATTACAGATGGAGCAATTTTTTGATCTCAATAATGTGCAAAACACACAAAAGGTATGTATTGCAAATTTATATTTGGAACCAAATAAATTTGTATGGTATCAATGGCTTTTCTCTCGTAAACAAATTATCACTTAGGCAATTTTTACAGAAGAATTGATAGCACATTATGAGGATACAAAAAGCAACACTTTTTTTAGCCAATTGATAAGTCTCAAACAAAAGGGTTCAATAATGGAGCACATTGAGGAGTTCCAAAAATTGAACATAAGGGTAAAAGATATTCC